>MDSW01195378.1_pt1 | contig 19574 bp, 24 predicted proteins | sample 811171 | NCBI WGS metagenome assembly MDSW01 (sample SAMN05326641, study PRJNA326480) | marine metagenome | isolation source: seawater | place: Atlantic Ocean: North West | collected 2012 | reverse complement strand
TAGAGAAATTGTTTTGAATTCTATCAAGTTAAAATGGAATCTTGTTGAAAATGAATTTAAAGAATTAACTAAAGATTTAAAATTTAATTAACTTTGATTTTTTCTATTTTGAACTAAAGACTCAACCACGCTTGGATCTGCTAAAGTAGTTGTATCTCCTAAATTATCTGGATCATTTGCAGCAATTTTTCTAAGAATTCTTCTCATAATTTTTCCGGATCGAGTTTTAGGAAGACCAGGTGCAAATTGAATTATATCTGGAGTTGCTATTGGCCCAATTTGTTTTCTAACCCAAAGTTTAAGGTCTCTCTCAAGTTCTCCTGTTGCACTTTCACCAAGATTTAAAGTTACATAACAATAAAGGCCATTACCTTTTATGCTATGAGGAAAACCCACAACTGCAGCTTCAGCGACTTTTGGATGAGCAACGAATGCACTTTCAATTTCAGCAGTTCCAAGATTGTGCCCTGAAACAATAATTACGTCATCAACTCTACCTGTGATCCAGTAATAGCCATCTTTGTCTCTTCTACACCCGTCCCCTGTAAAATATTTTCCGTCGAATTGAGAAAAATATGTGTCTATAAATCTTTGATGATCTCCATAAACTGTTCTCATTTGGCCAGGCCATGAACTTGCCATGCATAATCTCCCTTTTCCCTCACCTTTTATAATCTTTCCATCTTGATCAACTAACAGCGGTTTTATTCCATAGAAAGGTTTAGTTGCAGAACCTGGTTTTAAATCTATAGCTCCCGGCTGTGGAGCAATTAAAATCCCTCCAGTTTCTGTCTGCCACCAAGTATCAACAATAGGACACCTTGAGTCCCCAACAGTTTTATAATACCACATCCAAGCTTCTGGATTAATTGGTTCACCAACTGTTCCTAATAATTTTATCGATTTTCTGCTAGTTTTTTTAACTGGTTTATCTCCTTCGCGCATTAGAGCTCTTATTGCTGTTGGAGCTGTATAAAAAATATTAACTTTATATTTATCTACTATTTGCCACCAACGAGAACTGTCTGGATAATTTGGCACTCCTTCAAACATGATAGTGGTAGCACCGTTAGCTAAAGGACCGTAGATTATATAACTATGGCCTGTAACCCAACCTATATCAGCAGTGCACCAATAAATATCGTTAGCTTTATAATCAAAAATATATTGATGAGTCATCGATGCATATACCATATACCCACCAGTTGTATGCAAAACCCCTTTCGGTTTTCCAGTTGAACCTGAAGTATAAAGAATAAATAAAGGATCTTCTGCATTCATTTCCTCAGGATCACATTTATTTGAAACTGAAGCGATCATCTCTTTGTATGAGATGTCTCTTTCATTGTCCCAACTAACTTGATTTCCGGTTCTTTGAACTACTACACATTTTTTTATATCAGGGCATTGAGTTAAGGCTTCGTCAGCTATCTTTTTTAATGGAATAATTTTACCACCTCTCACACCTTCATCTGCTGTAATTAGATAATCAGACTCACAGTCGTTTATTCTTGTAGCGATCGAGTCTGGTGAAAACCCACCAAATATTATGGAGTGAATAGCTCCTATTCTAGCACAAGCCAGCATCACATAGGCTAATTCAGGTATCATTGTCAGATAAATTGTTACCCTGTCACCTTTTTGGACTCCGATACTTTTAAGTCCGTTTGCTGCTTTACATACATTTTGATGTAATTCTTTATAAGAAATCTTTTTAGTATCCGACGGGTCGTCACCAACCCAGATAATAGCAGTTTTTTTTGGATTCTTTTTTAAGTGACGATCAATACAATTAGCTGAAGCATTTAATGTACCATCGTAATACCACTTAATTCTTACTTCATCTTTACTATATTTAACATCTTTGATTTTAGAATATTTTTTCATCCACGAAATTCTTTTTCCTTCTTTAGCCCAAAACTTTTCATTATCTTTTATTGATAGCTTGTATTTTTTTTTATATTTTGAAGCGTTTACATAAGCTTGATTAGCCCAACTTTCTGAAACTTTTATAATAGTATTACCATCACTGTCTTTTGATAAAGTTGGTGTTTTAAATGATTGTCTTCTTTTAGAAGTTCTTCTTTTTTTTTTAGATTTTTTTCTTCTTTTTTTAACTTTTCTAGGTTTTTTTTTTGGTTTTTTGATTTTCCTAGATTTTTTTCTAGTTGTTTTTATTTTTCGACTTTTATTTTTAAGTCTTTTCTTTTTTTTCTTTTTTGGCACAAATTCCTCAATTAATTTTATTTAATTTTACCCATTTTATAGATTATTTTCCAACTTTTATAGTCTATTGGCATTACTGACAACCTACTTTGTTTAATGAGAGGTAAATGAGAAATAGCCTTGGTTTTTTTAACTATTTTTAAGGAAATCGGAGTAATAAATTGTTCTTTAAACCTGACTTGAACAGCAACAAATCTTTTCTTTTTGTCAGTTTTATCAATAAAAGCCTTTTTGATAACTTTCACAACGCCGACTATCTCTTTACCGATGTTTGAGTGATAAAAAAAACAAAGATCTCCAACCTCCATCGCTTTTAAATTGTTTGCCGCTTGGTAATTTCTTACACCATCCCAGACTGCACCTTTTAAACCTGCTTTTTTTTGCTGTTCTATAGACCAGACGTCTGGTTCAGATTTTAATAACCAATATTTCATTTAATTTTTAAACCTGGACCTTTCATATAAGGAGCATCTCTATCTAATGGCCAACGTGATTTCGCGGACATATCCAGATTATCAAATAAGTTTCTTTTAAATCTTTGAATTCCTGCCCAAGCAATCATTGAAGCATTATCTCCACAAAATTTTAAATCTGGGTAAACTGTTTTAATATTAAGCTCTTTTGCCAGTTTAGATAAATTTTCCCTAATTGATTTATTTGCAGCCACTCCACCAGCGACTACAAGCTGAACTTCTTTTTTTTGTGTTTTTTCTTTGAAAGATTTTATTGCAATTAAAGTTTTCTTATAAAGAATTTTGTTTATAGTATTTTGAAAAGAAGCTGCAAGATTATATTTTAATTGATTGTCCCCTTTGATTTTTTTTGATTCTCTTAAAACCGCAGTTTTAAGTCCTGCAAATGATAGATTACATCCTGCTTTATTAATTATTGGTTGTGGTAATTTAAAAAAATTTGCATCACCTAATTTAGCAAACTTTTCAACATTAGGCCCTCCTGGATAACCAAGATTTAACATTTTTGAAGTTTTATCAAAAGCTTCCCCCAATGCATCATCAATTGTAGTTCCAAGTTGCTCATAACTATTTACGTCTTTAACTATTAAAAATTGAGTATGGCCACCAGAAATTAAAAGTAACAAATAAGGAAATTCAATTTTATTTTCTAAACCAGGACTAAGAGCATGCCCTTCCAAATGATTAACCCCAATAAAAGGTTTGTTAGAAAATGCTGCAATAGATTTTCCCATATTCAATCCTATTGTTAGACAAACCATTAAACCAGGTCCAGCTGTTGCTGCAATACCATCTATTTGACTCAAAGAGATTTTACTATCTTGTAAAGATTTATTAATTATAAAGTCAATGTTCTCAAGATGTGCGCGAGCTGCTAATTCAGGAACTACACCTCCAAATTTTTTGTGTTCATCTATTTGGCTTGACACAATGTTTGACATTATATCAGCAGTACCTTCGTCATTTTCTCTAACGACTGCGGCAGCTGTTTCATCACAGCTTGTTTCAATTCCTAAAAAAGTAATTTTTTCTCTCATTATAAATAAATGCGTAAATATTAAGAATAGTATAAAACACATCTATTAATATACATACAAATAATGAAAAAAATAATTATCGGAGCCAGAGGAAGTAAGCTGTCTTTAGTTTACGTATCAAAGGTTAAAAGCTTGATTCTTAAAAATTATAAAGATATTGAAATACAAGTAAAAACTATCAAAACCTCTGGAGATATTCATGAGAATACAAAAATATCTGAAATAGGTGGAAAAAATTTATTTTGTAAAGAGATAGAAGATAATTTGCTTAATAAAAATATCGATATTGCCATTCATGCTTTAAAAGACATGGAGTCGATTGCGCATAAAGATTTAACTATAGGAGCCTATATCAAAAGAAATGATCCTAGAGATATTCTAGTAAGCAATAAAATAAAAAAACTATCAGATCTTAACAGTAAAGTGACTATTGGTTCAAGTTCAAGAAGAAGAGAGCTTCAACTAAAAAAAATTAGTAAAAAAATTATTGTAGAAGATATAAGAGGAAATATTGACTCTAGAATTAAAAAATTAGAAGAAAAAAATTTTGATGGAATTATGTTAGCTGCAGCAGGAGTCAAAAGTTTAAATTTAGAAAATAAAATTGGTTTAATTTTTAAAAGCGAGGAAGTTTTACCTGCGGCTGGACAAGGAATTATTGCTGTCCAGTGCAGAAATAATGATTATTTTATTTTAGATTTAATTAAAAAGATTAACGATAAAAATACTAGTCTATGTGCTCTAGCAGAAAGAGAAATGCTTAAAGCTTTAGGTGGAGACTGTGAGACAGCAGTGGGTGGTTTGGCAGAAATATCTAATAATAATTTAAAACTTAAAGCACAACTATTTTCAGATTCAGGAGATGAAAGTTTTAGTTATGAGATGACTGGTCCTGAAAACGACGCATTAATGATAGGAAAGTTAGTTGGACAAAAATTGTTAGATTTAGCAGGAGATAAATTTAAAAAAAAATGAATATCTTAATTACTAGACCACTTATAGATGCAGAAGATTTAATGGCAAAACTTTTTTCGCTTGGTCATAAAATAATCCACTTACCAACCTTAAAAATTATTCCAGCCAAGCTAAATCCAATCGATTTTAAACAATTTAATGCTTTAATTTTTACAAGTGCAAACGCTATTCGGAATTTAAAAGTCACTGAACAGGATAAAAGTAAACTATGTTTTTGTGTTGGCGCTATCACTGAAAAAATTGCAAGATCAAAAGGATTTAATAATACTATTTCCGCTGGCGGAACTGTAAATGCTCTGAAAAATTTAATAGTCAACTCTGATCAAATTAATGATAAGTCCAAAATAGCTTATTTTTGCGGAGACAACATCTCTTACGATTTAGATCTAGAACTTAAAAAAGCCGGAATTAATATTATAAAAATTGTGAATTATTTTTCAGAAAAAATCACTGATTTGAATGAGCAAAATAAAAAAATTATCGAAAATCATCCTCCAGACATAATTTTTGTCTATTCAGCAAGAAGTGCATTAAGTTTCTTAGAGATAGTAAAAAATCACTCTTTGTATCCTTTAATGACAGAATCAAAAGTAAAGTGTATAAGTAAAAAAGTTGCTGATATTTTTCCTACTGATTTTTGGAAAAAAGTTGAAGTTTTTAATCCAGGAGAGGAATTGTTACAACTAGAAGAGAACAAATAATGGAAATATTAGAAAATTTTAAAGATTTATTCTTAGATGTTTGGAAAGAAGGTATTTCTGGCATAAATATTTCAGAAATTGTAATTGCGCTAAGCATATTTATCTTATTTCTTTTTTTAAGAGGCATCTTTTCAAAATTTGTAATTAAGAGACTAGAAAAATATGTTTCTAAGACGACGAATAAATTTGATAATTCTTTGGTTTCTTCTATGGAGGGGCCAGCAAAGTTTTTTCCAATTGTTTTAGGATTTTTTGTTTCTACAAGTTATTTATCTGTAGAGCATGGCGCAATTGAATTAATTAATAGATCTTTAATAACTATATTAATTTTTTGGACTTTCCATCAAATTATCGGCCCGCTCTCTGTTGTTATTAAGTCAGTAGGCGGTTTATTATCCAAAGATTTAGTTAACTGGATTATTAAAGCTATTAAGCTTTTAATTCTAATATTAGGTGCAGCCGCAGTTCTTGAACTTTGGGGAATTAAAATTGGACCAATAATTGCTGGATTGGGTTTATTTGGTGTTGCAGTTGCTTTAGGGGCACAAGATTTATTTAAAAATCTTATCTCAGGGATATTAGTTTTAGTGGAAAGAAGATTTCAGGTAGGTGATTGGATATTTGTTGAAGGAGTTATAGAGGGAACAGTTGAAAGTATTGGTTTTAGATCTACAGTGGTAAGAAGATTTGACAAATCCTTAGCAACTATTCCAAATTTTCAATTTGCAGAAAATGCTGTAATTAACAACTCCCTTACAACAAATAGAAGAATAAATTGGGTTATTGGCTTAGAGTATAGAACAACAAGCGATCAGCTTACAAAAATTAAAGATGAAATTGAGAAATATATAAGTGAAAGTGAATTATTTTCTAAAACAGGAGATACATTTTTAACCGTTAAAGTAGAGCAATTTGCAGCTAGCTCTATAGACATTAGATTAATTTGTTTTACTAAGACCAAACATTATTTGGAATGGATGAGCGTTAAAGATACCTTAGCTATAGCAATAAAAGCAATTGTGGAGAGAAATAAAGCATCATTTGCATTTCCAAGTACATCAATTTATGTGGAAAAAAATTAATGAAATCAGTACTAATTCTTTTTGATCAAGTAGTGAGCCTTTATATTTGGATTTTAATTATAAATGCAATAATTAGTTGGTTGGTTGCGTTTAATATCTTAAACACAAGTAACAGATTTGTTTACTCAATATTAGATGTATCTTATAAATTAACTGCTCCTCCCTTAAATTACATAAGAAGATTTCTACCTAATCTTGGTTCAATTGATATATCTCCAGTAATACTCATTTTAATTTTATTATTTCTAAGAAACTTAGTTTTTGAAATGTTTGCAACTTCACCATATTTACCGATTTAATTATGATTATTGATGGAAAAAAAGAAGCAGAAGTTTTAAGTCATAAAATTAAAAATGAAATAATTTCTTTAAAAGAAAAAACCAACAAAGTTCCGAGCTTATCCGTAATTTTAATTGGAAATTATACACCTAGTGAAATTTATGTAAAAAATAAAGTTAAAAAGTCTAAAGAGGTAGGTATAAATTCAGATGTAATCAGATATCCTGAAAATGTATCAGAAAAAGAGATATTAAAGAAAATTATAGAATTAAATGAAGATAACAAAGTATCTGGGATATTAATTCAACTTCCTTTACCAAAACAAATTAATAAAGAAAAAATAATTAATTTGATACACCCTTCAAAAGACGTAGATGGATTTCATCCAATAAATGTTGGAAATTTGGCCTCAGGTTATCACGCAATTATCCCATGCACACCTTTAGGATGTTCTTTGCTGATTAAAAAGATCGAGAAAAATCTATCTGGGAAACATGCTGTTATAATTGGTAGATCAAACTTAAATGGAAAACCTATGGCTCAATTGTTACTGCGCGAAAATTGCACTGTAACTATAGTACACTCAAAAACAAAAAATATTAAGAATGAATGTTTAAAAGCAGACATATTAGTTGTTGCGATAGGTGTTCCAAATTTTATTAAAAAAGACTGGGTGAAAGAGGGGTCAATAGTAATCGATGTAGGTATAAACAAATTAGAAAATCAAATTGTGGGAGATGTTAAATTTGAGGATGTCAAAGAAAAAGTAAAAGCGATAACTCCTGTTCCAGGAGGAGTTGGCCCTATGACTATAGCTTGCTTGTTAAAAAATACTTTGGAATGTTTTAAAGCTCATTTGATTTAGATTTATCGAGTCTCAAAAACTTACTATTTCTAAATCTTATTACTACAGTGGCCAAAGCAACAATTAATATTGCTCCAGATATATAAAGCAGGTTTGTTGGATCTCCTTCTTTGTCTTGTAGAATAATGAACCGTGCTAGAGCTGTTATAGCTATTACTAAAGGATAGGAAATTCTTATTGATCTAGTCTCCCAGTAGGACCTTACTAAACCAATTACCTCTATATAAATAAAAAGAAGTAAAAGATCAGCTAGTTCAATATCTTGATCAATATACATATCTTTTACTTCAAGAAAAAATGCAATTACGGTTGCAACCAAGACAAATATAACTGCTACTAATTGAATATTTCGAATCGTTGAATTCATAGTTAAAGTATTACCAGAATTTTAAGATTTATATAACTGTTTAGAGTGATATTTGATAAATTTTTCTACTTTAGACTTATTAAAAGATTTATTTTCTTCAAATGAAACTTTTTTCATAGAATAAGCTTTATTTTTTGTTTTTCTGGATAAAATAGTTACATTACCCTTATAAAGGCTTAGAATTACATCACCTGATACTTGACTTCTTTTTTTGTCAATTATTTTTTGTAGTTTAATTCTTTTTTTTGAAAACCAATATCCATTGTAAACCAACTCTGCATATTCAGGCATGATTCTTTCCTTTTGATGTGCAGTTTCTTTATCTAAAGTAACAGACTCGATCGCTCTATGAGCTATATATAGCAGTGTGCCACCAGGAGTTTCATATACACCTCTTGATTTAATTCCTATAAATCTATTCTCAACTAAATCTACTCTTCCAACAGCATTTTTCCCAGCTAAAATATTTAATCTTTCCAAAAGCTTTTCAGGTTTTAGTTTCTTACCATTTATTGAAGTTGGATCACCATTCCTAAAAGAAATTTTAACTTTAGTTTTCTTATTTGGAGCTTTTTCTGGTGAAACAGTTCTTTGAAAAATTAATTCAGGAGGAGGATTTTTTGGATCTTCTAAAACTTTTCCCTCTGTAGAGGTATGGAAAATATTATCATCTACTGAAAATGGTGGCTTTCCTTTCTTATCTTTTGGGATTGGGATGTTATTTTTTTTTGCATAATTTATGAGATCAGTTCTAGACTGTAGTTTCCACTCTCTCCAGGGAGCAATAACTTTTATCTTTTTTTTCCCAAAGAAAGCGTATCCCAACTCGAATCTTACTTGATCATTTCCTTTTCCAGTGGCTCCATGTGAAACTGCGAAAGCTTTAAATTTTTTGGCGATAGCTATTTGTCTTTTTGCAATTAAAGGTCTCGCAATAGATGTTCCTAATAAATATACCCCTTCATAAACTGCATGTGCTCTTATCATTGGAAAAACATAGTCTTTAACAAAAACATTTTTTAAATTTTCAATTATTACTTTTTTAACGCCTAATTTTTTTGCATTTCTTATAATTTTCTTTTTATCAATGACCTGACCAATATCGGAGATATAAGCTATAATTTCTGCGCTATAGTTTTCTTGAAGCCATTTAAGTATAATTGATGTATCAAGCCCACCAGAGTAGGCTAAAACAATTTTTTTCATTTAATTGCAAGTTTTTTTTGCCGTATTGTATGCTTTAGTAAATCCCATCATTGAGTAGTGATCAGTGGTTTCCGCACCCTTAGTAGTTCTTGCTTTTATAATTAGATTTGTTGCTCTTTTCATTAATTTAATAAAATTTTTTTCTTCTTGATCATCGAGAAGCCAAGCGAAATTTTTTTGTGAAAAAAAAGAGTATCTTTTTTTTCCAGACGCGGCGGTAACCGTTGATGTTTTATAATCATGACCGCTTGTCAAACTTACTTCGTCTTTAATACTTTCTGATGGTCTAAACGTGACAAATAATTTTGACTTTCCTCTTTGAATTGATGATGGCGCTCTTTTAGTTGGTACTGTCTGGGCAAAACAAATCTTTCCTTTGTCAGTCTCTACTACAAAACTTTCCCAGTTTTTATATTTGCCAGTCGATCTTGGTGTATTTGCAAAAACACTGGATGTAAAAAATATTGTGATTACTAAAATAAATAATTTTTTTAATAACATAGATTAATCTTTATACTAAAATAAAGCTATTTCAATGGCTTGTATCAAGGTGATGGGTTAGGATTATTATTATGAATTAAATTAATTTTGTCTATTATTTCTGAGTTTAGTTCAATTTTTATACTATCAATATTCTCTTTTAGCTGTTCCATAGTTGTAGCTCCAATAATGTTACTTGTCACAAAAGGCCTTGAATTAACAAAAGCCTGAGCTAACTGAACCATTGTCATATTATTTTCTTTAGCTAATTTATAATATTCATCATATGCTTTCATTGCCAAAGGATTAATCATTCTTTCCCAGCCCTTGAATAAAGCAAGTCTGGAATTTTTTGGCATTTGGTTATTTCTGTATTTGCCTGACAAAGCACCGGCCGCTAGAGGATAATAAACTAGCAAACCGCATTTTTCTCTTATAGAAATTTCAGACATACCTATTTCATAGGTTCTATTTACGAGACTATAAGGATTCTGAACCGACATCATTCGTGGTAAATTTTTATTTTTGGAAAGTTCTAAATATTTTGAAAGTCCATAAGGGGTTTCATTTGACATCCCGATGTATCTTATTTTTCCTTTTTTAATAAATTTTTCTAAAGCTTGAAGAATACTCTCGAAATCGTTCCATTCTTTTTCATCTTTTCTAAAAACATAATCTCTTCTGCCAAAACAATTTGTTGATCTCTCAGGCCAATGTAATTGATATAGATCGATATAATCTGTTTTTAATCTTTTCAAACTTCCATCGATAGCTTCACCCATAGATTTTTCATTGAAATTATTTTTTCCTCCTCTTATCCAGTCACAACCTGGCCCAGCTACTTTTGAAGCTAGTATTATTTTTTCTCTATTTTTTCTTTTTTCAAACCAGTTTCCTATCATTAACTCTGTCTTTCCGTATGACTCTGCTGTTGGAGGAACAGAGTATAATTCAGCTGTGTCAAAAAAATTTATTCCTTGTTCTAAAGAATAATCCATCTGCTCAAATGCATCTTTTTCAGTATTTTGTGTACCCCATGTCATAGTACCTAGACAAATAAGGCTTACATCTAGATCAGTATTTCCTAATTTTTTGAATTTCATAAAATTGTAACGTTTTTTGTTTTTTTAAAGGAAAAATTGCCTATTGAAAAGTTAATAAAATTTCTTATATTAATGTCATGGTTTTTAACAAACAAAGCTCAGCAACTAGATCATCAGCTTCAGAGGCTATAATCGATCAAGGTCTAAGAGCGTATATGCTTAAAGTTTATAATTACATGAGCTCAGCATTAGCGCTAACTGGAATTGTAGCACTTTTAACTGCGAGATTTGCTGTAGAGTCTTTTGAACCATTAATTTTATCTTCATTAGGTAACTCATTGTACAATTCTGGATTAGCATGGATTGTAATGTTAGCACCGCTTGGAGTAGTTTTTTATATGAGCTTTGGAATTGCAAAAATGAGTGCTAGTAAAGCTCAGACTGTTTTTTGGATTTTTGCTGCGTTAATGGGTTTATCACTTTCTTCAATTTTTATTGCTTACACTGGAGCTAGCATAACAAGAGTATTTTTCATCACGGCTGGAACATTTGGTGCGATGAGTATTTACGGGTACACAACAAAAAGAGATCTAACAAAATTAGGATCTTTTTTAATGATGGGACTTATTGGAATTATAATTGCCTCTTTAGTCAATATATTTATGAAATCCCCAATGATGTATTTTGTTATTTCTATACTTGGTGTTTTAATATTTGTAGGATTAACTGCGTATGATACACAAAAAATTAAAAACATGTACCTGGCAAGTGATAGTGGAGAATTAATTGGAAAAAAAGCCATTATGGGTGCTTTAACTTTATACTTAGACTTCATAAACTTATTTATTATGCTTTTGAGGCTTTTCGGTCAAAGAAGATAACTACTTAACTAATCTTAAACTATTCCAGCTCGTTTTATTAATTAATTGGTTAAGGTTTTCCGACTTATTTATTATTTTACCATTTTTGTCTTTTATTAAAAATTTTTCATTAAAATAACTTGGTTTAAGATTTTTTGAAATTCTTAAGACTGGTTTATCAGAAGATCTTTGATAAACGTCAAAAGATATTTCTCTATTTCCAGATGTGAAAGAATAATCTTTCCATGATCCGTTTGATACCATTTTTGCATACAAGTTTAAAATACATTGAAGTTCTTTTTTAATAAAAAATTTTTCTTTCTCTTTTTTTATCTGGTTATTAATAACTAATCTTATATTTTTCATATTTTATGTTTATTTATCATAGGTAATTGAAAGGCTGTAAAAATAAATGTTAAAGGCAATATACCCCAAACTTTAAAATTTACCCAAGTTGCCTCTGATTGAGTCCTCCAGACTATCTCATTTAAAATTGCTAAAAATATAAAAAAATAAGCCCATCTATTGTTTAGTTTGCTCCATCCTAATTCATCTAATTGAAAAGCTGTTTTAAAGAAAAATTTTAAAAAGTTTTTATTAAAGAAAGTTTTTCCAAAAATTAATGTTAAACCGAATATAATATTAATGATTGTTGGTTTCATATATATGAAAACTGGATTGTTAAAATATAATGTTAAACCTCCAAATAATGAAATAATTACTCCTCCTATAAGAGGGATATATGGTAATTTTTTTTCTATGAAGTAAACAGCTATTACTGCAACAATAGTAGCTATTATCAAAGGAGGTATTGCAGCGCTTAGATCTTTCCCACTTTGGTAGTAAATTGTGAAAAAAATTAATAAAGGTCCAAAATCTGTTATAAATTTTAAAAAAGACTTATTCACATCAAATGTTTAACATATTATAAATTTTAAATAAATTAGATATTGATTTTAGTAAAAAAATTATTAATTATAAGGCATGGCTTCAAGCAATATTGCAAAATTTTCTATAGGTGAAGTAGTAAAACATAGACACTTCGATTTTAGAGGAGTCATTTACGATGTGGATTTTGAATTCAATAATTCAGAAGAATGGTATCAGTCAATTCCAAGAGGTGTCAGGCCAAGAAAAGATCAGCCCTTCTATCACCTACTAGCAGAGAGTAATGATGTTACATATGAAGCATATGTTTCTGAACAAAATTTGCTAATTGATAAATCTAAAAAACCGGTAAAACATCCTTTAATAGAGGAAATATTTTCAGGAAAAAAAGGCGCTAATTATTTCAAGCAGTCTAATTGAGATTGCCTCAAATTAAACAATTTTTTCTCAAATCTACGACATAGATTAGTTTTAATTTTAAGGGTATTTGCCTAATTGGGAATTACTCATACTTCTTAACTCCCTCTCAATTCTCAATTGGGCATATTATCACTCTTCACATAAAAATAATATTATAGTAGTCAAGCAATATGATAAATTTGATAAATCCAACTAAAATTTTCAAGCTAATTGAAAATACATTATCTTTTATAAATTCAATTTTTTTTGTTATTTTAATTATAGGATTATCTTTTGCACTTATTTTATCTCCTCCGGATTATCTTCAAGGAGATAGTGTTAGAATAATGTATGTTCATGTTCCTTCTGCGTGGATTGGTCTTGCTTCTTATAGTTGTATCGCTTTTTTATCATTTATAAATTTCATTTTTAAGATTAAAAATTTTAACTTAATAACAAAAAGTATTGCTCCAATAGGTTTAATGTTTACTTGTTTAGCGGTAGTGACTGGTTCTCTTTGGGGAAAACCAACTTGGGGCACCTGGTGGGTTTGGGATGCAAGAATAACTTCAATGCTGGTTTTAATTCTTTTTTATGTTCTTTATATTTTATCCAACAAGCTGATCGTCCACCAAGAAAAGGCTAATAAGATTTCAAGTCTAATTGCTGTTGTTGGGGCAATAAACATACCAATTATAAAATACTCTGTTGAATGGTGGAATACTTTGCACCAACCTGCAAGTATTAAGATTGATGGAACAAGCACAATACATTCCTCAATGTTAGCACCACTTATGTTGATGTTATTAGTTTTATTATTATATTGTGCGTTAATTTTTCTAATGAAATATAAGACGGAAATCATTAAGATAAAGAAAAAAAATATTAATAGAATATGATTCAAAACTTAATTTACATGAACGGTTATGGTTTTTTTGTTTGGCTTTCATTTGGAGTGACTATTATAGTTTGTGCGTCGTTTTACTATAAAACTTATAAGACTTTAAAAAAGCACGAGAAGGATTTTGCTGAAGAGCTTAAAAAACTCTCAGAACCAGAAAGAAAAATAGTTTTAGAAAATTCAAAAGTTGCTTCTGGGGTTTTGGCTTCTTACAACAAATCGCTCTAAAGCATTTTAATGCTCACAAAAAAAGTTAAAAAGAGAATAACTTTCCTAAGTTTGTTTATTGTTATAACTGCAATAAGTACTCTTTTCATATTGAAGACATTAAATCAAAATATTTTATATTTTAAATCTCCTACTGATATTAAAAAAAGTCACGATTTTAGTTCAATACAAAAAAAAATAAGAATTGGAGGGATGGTAAAAAAAGACTCGTTAAATATAAGTGATGAAGAAATAAAATTTATTCTTACAGACTTCGAAAATGAAATATTAGTTAGTTTTAGTGGCACGGTTCCGAATCTATTTTCCGAGGGTAAAGGAGCTGTAGCCGAAGGTCGTTTAGTGGATAAAAAATTTTTTTTAGCTGATAGAATTTTGGCAAAACATGATGAAAATTATATGCCACCCGAATTAAAAGAAATTTTTAAGGAAAATGTTAAGTAGTATTGGAAGTTTGTTATTATTTTTAAACTTATGCCTGACATTTTTGGTAGTGTATTTTTCTTACGAAAATTTAAAAAAAGGAGACCAGTTTTTAATTGATAAAAAAATTTACCAATTAAGTTTATTACAGTGCACTTTTATAATTATTTGTTTTCTAACTTTAATATCAGCTTTTGTAATTTCTGATTTTTCTTTAATCTCAGTTTACCAAAATTCTCATACTCTTAAGCCTTTTTTTTACAAAGTAACTGGAACTTGGGGAAATCATGAGGGAAGTTTATTGTTGTGGGCAATAATTTTAATAATATTTTCTTTCTTTTTTTTAATTTATAATAAAAATCATCCAAAAAATTATAGATTGTACACTTTAATTATTCAGAATTTAATCATCGGTGGTTTTCTTTTTTTTATATTATTTAATTCAAATCCTTTTGGATTTATTTCTCCCACACCTTTGGAAGGATTAGGCTTAAACCCTATTTTGCAAGATCCAGCATTAGCTATTCATCCTCCGTTACTTTATGTAGGGTTTGTAGGCTCATCAATTTATTTTTCTGCAGCAATTGCATCTCTAATAACTAATTACCCAAGTAAAGATTTTGCAAGATCGATAAAAAATTGGGTTATAATTTCCTGGGCTTTTCAAACATTGGGAATTCTAGCTGGATCTATTTGGGCATATTATGAATTAGGCTGGGGTGGCTTTTGGTTTTGGGATCCAGTGGAGAACGCATCACTTTTGCCTTGGTTTGCAATGGCAGCTTTAATGCATTCATTAATAGTTTTAGAAAAAAGAAATCAATTTTATTTTTGGGTAATAATTTTATGTTTATTAACTTTTATATTGAGCGTGACTGGGACTTTTCTTGTTAGATCAGGAGTATTAAACTCTGTACACACATTTGCTAACGATCCATCACGTGGTTTATATATATTAATTTTTTTAAGTTTAATGATTTTTGGATCAATAATAGTTTTTTTCAAAAAATTTAAAACTAATAATTTAAATATAAATTCAAACAGTAAAGAAACTTTTATTTTAATAAATAATTGGTTTATGGTTTTTTATTTATTTACAATCTTATTAGGTACAATTTATCCCATTTTTACAGAAGCGCTATTTGCTAATAAAATTTCAGTAGGCCCACCTTTTTATAATTCAGTAATAATTCCGATAGTTGTGTTATTTTTAATAATAATGGCTATAGGCCCTCAATCACAATGGATTAAAAATAAGTTCACCAATATATTTACTCTAATAAAAATTTTTGTAGGATCTATTACAATTAACTTGTTTATTATTTACTTTTTTAAAAGTTATAATCTTCTATCAAACTTGATCATTATCTCAGCTTTTTTTCTTATTTTTGCTTCTATAGCAGATTTTTTTAAACTTAAGAAAGCTAAAACATTTAATCTACCGAGGATAACATCACATTGTGCCTTTGGATTTTTGATTTTATTTATAGGATTAAATAATAACTTTTCACTTGAAAAAGATTTTAATTTAAAGATTGGTGAGTCAAAAAGATTTGACAATTACTCTATAAACTTTTCTAAAATAGAGTTAAAAGAAAATAAAAATTACAAAGCGGTAATTGGTGAATTTAAAGTAGAAAATTTTAAAAATAATTCTATAAGTTATTTAAGTCCTGAAATTCGAATTTATGAAAGCCCAAATATTTTAACTTATGAAGCTTCAATTAGGTCTGGATTATTAAAAGATTATTATTTGACCATGAGTAATATTGATAGGTCAGAATACTATAATGTTAAGTTTCAAAAAAAACCCTTTATGTTATGGATTTGGATATCAGTAATTTTTATTTCTATTGGAGGTTTTTTAAGATTATTTAAAAATGAAAAAATTAATTATTAGATTTTCTATTTATTCTTTAATACTTTTTATTTTAATAGTCTTTTTTGTAAGTCTAGGTAAGGAACCTCAATATAATACAAAAAGCTTAATTGGCAATAAGTTAACTAATGTTCAACTTAAGTCTTTGCAAAATGATAAAATTTTGACAGATAAAGATCTAAAAAAAAATGATTTCACCTTAATTAATTTTTGGGCTTCTTGGTGTGGACCTTGTAAGATAGAGCATCCTTATCTAATTAAACTTAGCGAAGAAAAAAATCTAAAAATTATTGGTGTTAATTTTAAAGATAAAAAAGATAACGCTCTTGATTTCTTAAAAACCCTTGGTAATCCATATGATTATCTTGCTGAGGATAATTCTGGGAAACAATCAATATTTTTTGGAGTTTATGGTATTCCTGAAAGTATTTTAATGAGTGAAAAATTAGAGGTAAAAAAAAAATTTATTGGTCCTATTTCTGAAAGAGACTTTAAAGATATTAAAAAATTTATCAGAGAAAAATGAAATTTAAATTGATCTTTTTATTTTTTTGGCTAGTGTTTACTTTTTCTTACGCAGATACTTCTGTCATTAACGAAAATAATATTTTCAAAAATTTAAGATGTTTAGTTTGTCAAGGTCAATCAGTCGCAGAATCCAACACAGATTTTGCGCAAACATTGAAAATGGTAGTGAAAGACCAGATTAAAAAAGGGAAGTCAGAGAATGAAATCTATTCTTTTTTGACCGAAAAATATGGCGAATGGATAGTTTATAAGCCAAAAATGAATAAATTTAATTTTCTTCTTTGGACCCTTCCTTATGCAACGTTGCTTGGTGGTGGTTTTTTAATATTTCTAATAACTAGGAAAAAAAAAGGATAATCTCCCATTTTGAAGCTATACTTTTTTATATTATGGTTGTATTTTTTAAATATGAAAAAAACTATAATGATTTTTTTTAGCGTACTTTCATTTTTTGGTAGTTATTGCTTTGCCGCAGAAAATGAGTCGACTAACAATCTTTCGATTTATTCTGGTACATTTGATGTAATTGATAAAGAGGGTGATGATCAAACATCACTAGTTGGCCTAGAACATAATAATCCTGATTTATTTAGAGATACACCTATAGGAAAAATTTCTCCAATCACAGGAGCCTTTGTTACAGGAGAAAATTCAGTTTATTTATACACTGGAGTTCAAGCTGAATATGGTTTGGGCCCAATAAAAATTTCTCCAAGCTTTTCTCCAGGATATTATGAAAAAGGAGATGGTAAAGATCTAGGAAGTGTTTTGGAATTTAAAAGTGAAATTAATATTGGATTAAATATATTTGAAAACTCTAAAATCGGTTATAGCTATAGTCATATTTCAAACAATGACTGGGGAAATACTAACCCAGGAACTGACAATCAACAAATCACGTTTTCTAAAAATTTCTAATAATAATGAATTTAAAAGATTGTCATAATTATAGCGATTTCAGAAAATTGGCAAAAAAAAAATTACCTTCTCCAATATTTCATTATATTGATGGAGCAGCAGATGATGAAATTACTTATGCGAGAAATACAAGTGCTTTTGATGATGTTGATTTGGTTCCAAATGTTTTAAGAGGAGTAGAGAATATTGATTTATCTACTACAATATTTGGAAAAAAATTAGATCTACCTTTTTATCTTTCACCTACAGCATTACAGAGACTTTTTCATTATGATGGTGAAAGGGCTGTCGGAAAAGCTGCGCAAAAGTTTAATACTATGTTTGGAGTTTCGGCTTTAGCAACTGTAAGTGTTGAGGAAATATCTTCTTTAGTAAGCACTCCTAAAATGTTTCAATTTTATTTTCACAAAGACAGAGGTTTAAACACTTCTTGTCTCGAGAGAGCGAAAGCTGCAAAATTTGATGTAATGGCTTTAACTGTAGATACAATAACTGGTGGAAATCGAGAAAGAGATCTTAGAACCGGTTTTACTTCTCCACCAAAACTAACTTTGGCTAGCCTTTATAGTTTTGCCACTAAACCGATGTGGGGAATAAATTATTTAACAAAAGGCAAATTTGAGCTTCCTCATATTCAAGATTATTTAGAGGCGGGCACAAATACAAATACTTCAATTGGAAATTACTTTTCCACAATGTTAGATCAGTCGATGAATTGGAAAGATGCTGAAAAACTTTGCTCTCAATGGGGCGGACATTTTGCACTTAAAGGAATTATGAGCGTTGAAGATGCAAAAAAAGCAGTAGATATTGGATGTACTGGAATTATGGTTTCAAATCATGGCGGAAGACAGCTTGATGGATCTAGATCTCCATTTGATCAGCTTGCAGAAATAGTTGATGCTGTTGGAGATAAACTAGATGTAATTTGTGAAGGTGGGATTCATAGAGGAACTCATATGCTTAAAGCGCTTTCGTTAGGTGCAAAAGCATGTTCAGGAGGAAGACTTTATTTGTACGCGTTAGCAGCAGCGGGGCAAAAAGGTGTTGAACGGGCTTTAGGACAGTATAAAGCTGAGCTAGAAAGAGATATGAAGCTAATGGGCTGTACTAAGATAAGCGAATTAAGCAGGAAAAATTTAAGATTCAGAAAATAATGAGTCTTAAAGATTGCTATAATTTTGAAGATTTCAGAAAACTTGCAAAAAAAAACTTACCTGCTCCGATCTTTCACTACATAGATGGCGGTTCTGATGATGAAGTTACGTTGAAAAGAAATACAGAGTCTTTTTCAAAATACGACTTAGTTCCAAACATTTTAGCAAGTGTTGGTGAGCCAGATTTATCTACAACAGTATTAGGTACAAAAATTGATATGCCTCTTTTTTTGTCACCAACGGCGATGCAACGACTATACCATCATGATGGCGATAAGGCATCAGCTAGAGCAGCTGAAAAATATGGCACTTTCTATAGCATGTCTACAATGGCTACTTCGTCTATAGAGCAAATTGCAAATGTTTCAAGCGGACCAAAGATGTTTCAATTATATATTCACAAAGATCAAGCCTTAACGGACAATTTAATTGATAGATGTAAAAGTTCTGGTTTTAAATCACTGTGTTTGACCGTAGACACTGTTGTTGCAGGTAACAGAGAAAGAGACCATCGATGGGGATTTACCACTCCACCTAAACTTACTTTAAAAAGTCTAATGAGCTTTATCACACATCCTAAATGGACATTTAATTATTTAACTCATGAAAAATTCGAGTTAGCAAATGTCTCTCATTTTACAAAAAAAGGTTCTTCAATTGCT
>MDSW01149170.1_pt1 | contig 19575 bp, 16 predicted proteins | sample 811171 | NCBI WGS metagenome assembly MDSW01 (sample SAMN05326641, study PRJNA326480) | marine metagenome | isolation source: seawater | place: Atlantic Ocean: North West | collected 2012 | reverse complement strand
GCCGATTTTGGGGGTGTGTCTGGGGCATCAGAGCATCGGTCAGGTGTTCGGCGCGAGGGTGGTGCGGGCGGATGCGGTGATGCACGGTAAAACGTCGGATATATATCACCAGGGGCAGGGGGTGTTTAAAGGTCTGAGCAACCCGTTCGAGGCCACCCGTTACCACTCATTGGTGGTAGATCCGGCTACCCTGCCGGAGTGTCTGGAGATCACCGCCTGGACGCACACCCCTGACGGGGAGCTGGACAAGATCATGGGCATGCGTCATCGGCAGCTGGCGGTGGAGGGGGTGCAGTTTCATCCTGAGTCCATCCTCACCCGTCACGGGCATCAATTGTTGCAGAACTTTCTGGATTCTCCCTGATCCAGGCCCGGGCCGCTGCTTCATCCCGGAACAGGCGGACGCTAAAGCCGGCATTGCGCAGCACCATTTCCACGAAATCGTGGGAGTGGTCCTCCGGCGCCACCAGCAGGGCGATCCGGTCCGATTGTGACAGTTCCAGCATGGAGGCGTCTTCATGGACGAAGAAATAGTTCTGCGGCGCCTGCTCCACGTTGCGGCTGGTACGCAGGTCGATCAGAGTGGCGGCCAGTTTGTGCTGTCGCATCGCCTGCTGAGCCCGCTGGGAAACCTCGGTAGCCAGGGACCGGGTCATATCCGAGCGGACGATCACTTCCACGTAGCGTTCCGCTGCGTTCACAGAGAGTTCGAAGTTCATGGCGCGCCTGTTGTGGGGTTCCTGCTGGGCTGGGTCTTTAGCAAGTCTAGCCTGATGTCCCCATAGGAGGCCAGTATTGATAGGAGGCCAGTATTGCATGCAAGCGGTACGGTTCTGTCCTATTGTTCGGTCAGCCCTGGCTCCACGTGGTTAAGGGCGCAGGCACCCGAAGCAATTTGTGGTAGCATGAGGCCAAATTTTCAGAGTAAGAGTTTACCCCCGAGATGAACATCAAAGCCGCCCTGGAACAGGTCACCGAGCGTCAGGACCTGAGTGAGGACGAAATGTCCGAGGTGATGCGTCAGATCATGACCGGTCAGGCCACCCCGGCCCAGATCGGTGGTTTTCTGGTGGGCTTGCGGATGAAGGGTGAAACCGTGGCGGAAATCACCGGCGCCGCCCGGGTGATGCGCTCACTGGCCACTCCAGTGCAGGTGCAGTCCGGCAATCTGGTGGATACCTGTGGCACCGGTGGCGATGGTTCCCGCACCTTCAATATTTCCACCACAGTGGCCTTTGTGGTGGCGGCCGCTGGCGGGCGGGTGGCCAAGCACGGCAATCGTTCGGTTTCCAGTATCAGTGGCAGTGCCGACGTGCTCGAGGCGGCCGGGGTGCACCTGGGTCTCAGCCCCAACCAGGTGGCCCGTTGTGTGGACACCCTGGGGGTGGGCTTTATGTTTGCTCCGGCGCACCACGGCGCCATGAAGCACGCCATCGGGCCCCGCAAGGAAATGGGCATCCGCACGATTTTCAATTTACTGGGGCCGCTCACCAATCCCGCCGGTGCCCGGCGTCAGGTCATGGGGGTGTACGCCAGACATTGGGTGCGCCCCATTGCCGAGGTGCTGCAGCGGCTGGGGTGCGAGCATGTGCTGGTGGTGCATTCGGCCGATGGCATGGATGAAATCAGCATCGGCGCCGAAACCCGGGTGGCGGAGGCCACGCCGGATGCCATCCGGGAATACAGTATTCAGCCGGAAGACTTTGGTATGGAGCGGGCGTCCATCAGCCAGTTGGAGGTCAGCAGCGTGGAGCAGAGCCTGGCCATGATCAAAGCTGTGCTGGGCAAGGAGCCCGGTCCCGCGGCAGATATTGTTGCCCTCAACGCCGGCGCGGCAATTTATGTGGCCGGGCTGGCGGACAGTATCGCAGAGGGGGTGGTCCTGGCCCAGGATGCCATTGGCAGCGGCCTGGCGTTGGCCAAGCTCAATGAACTGGCGCAACTGAGTAAGGTCTATCAGCAGGAAAACGCCGGGGACTGATGTCATGGCCGATACCCCAACTGTATTGAAAAAAATCGTGGCCCGTAAATGGGAGGAGGTGGCCGAACGCCGGCGGCTGTGTTCCGAGGCTGAACTGTTGCGGCAGGCCCGGGATGCGGATGCCCCCCGTGGATTCGTGGCGGCGTTGCAAGCGGCCCTGGAGGCTGGTCGCTCAGCGGTTATCGCCGAGGCCAAAAAAGCCTCTCCCAGTAAAGGCGTTATTCGCGAACATTTTGATCCGGCGGCCATTGCCCGTTCCTACGCGGCGGGGGGAGCCAGTTGCCTGAGTGTGCTGACGGATCACGATTTTTTTCAGGGTCATGAGGACTATCTGCGTCAGGCCCGGGCCGCCTGCGCTTTGCCGGTGATTCGCAAGGATTTTATGGTGGATCCCTATCAGGTGGTGGAGGCGCGGACCCTGGGTGCGGACTGTGTCCTGTTGATCGTGGCCTGTCTGGGGGATCAACAGATGGCGGATCTGGCGGCCGCCGCCGCCGAACTGGGTATGGATGTGTTGATCGAAGTTCACGACCGCCAAGAGCTGGAGCGCTCCCTACCCCTGAATCAGACCCTGGTGGGCATCAACAATCGAAATCTGCACAGCTTTGACGTCAGTCTCGATACCACCTTCAATCTGTTGCCCCACATCCCGCCGCAGCGTATTGTTGTCACTGAAAGCGGTATTGCATCACCACAGGATGTGGCACGCATGCGCGAGCATGGCGTCAATGCTTTTCTGGTCGGGGAAGCGTTCATGCGCGTAGAACAGCCGGGCGAACAACTCAAGGCGTTATTCTTATAGACGCGTAAGCAGCATTTTCGCTTGTTCCCGGGTTATCGGTGTATATTGTGGCTCCTGAAGTTTGAGTCCAGCAGTATCAAACCAGCAAAATCTGACAGGGTTTAGGAGTTACCGGCCGTCAGTCATTTGGAACATACGTGAAACACCGGGAAATTACATGCAATTAGTCGCAATACTGGGCGTATTGGTGGCCGTCAATGTCGGTATCGTTTACGTGGGATCCGAATCGGTGGAAGACCAGCAGCCCCAAATGGAAGGTGTGGTGGAAGTGGAGCAGGTTGATGCTCAGTCGCTATCGGCCCCTCAGCAATCCGCACCGGTACAGGAGTCCACTGAATCCCAGCCGCAATAAACCGCCTGGTACAGCTCGAAGCCTGAACCGTGGAGTCACAAAAAGATCCCTGAAACCGGGGTATTTGTGACTCTGTGGCGGTCCTGGCCCTGGTACCCTCACAGGTTATGCAGTATTTTGCGCGCTTTGTAGACCGTTGGAGCTAGGGGAGAGCCTTATGGGACATGTCGTGGCAATATTCGGAACCCTTATCGCACTGAATCTGGGTTTTGGTTACTGGCTATCTGAGCAGAATCAGGCAGAGGACCCTCAGGAGGGTGTGGTTGAAGTGGAGGAAGTACCGGTGGATTAGCCGGTGCTGCCGGCGGCAGAACCCATGCCCGAACCCGGTATCGAGCAATAACCGGCAGCGGATTCGTTAATAGAAACCCGGCTCGGCGTTGTGCCGGGTTTTTCTTCGCCTGCATTTATCCCCGCTTACGGTCTAGTCGCGACTGAAGGACCACAACAGATCCACGGCATTGGCTCGTCCGCTGATCACTTCCGCATAAAGATTTTTATACAGCCGGTATTTCAGCGTCAGGGTATTCACCGCTTCAAACATGCCCAACCCGTAGCGAATCATCAGGTCTGGCGTAATGTAGCCGCTTAATCCCACTTCACTGCGGTCTTCGGTGGAGCCGGCGGTGAGCGTGAGATCCTGAATGCCCAGTTTTTCCCCCGCCCGCCGGGTGAGGGCACTGTTGGATTCCAGGGCCAGGGCCAGGGCGGCCTGCGTGGCCATGGCGGAACTGTCCTGGGGATTCTCCGTGTTCGGGGGCCGGCCGGTCACCAGGTAGTGCAGCTGGGCCTGCTGGGGCATGTCGGGATTGGAAAACAACTCAATACTGGGGTCCCGGGCCCGGCCGGTGACGCGAATCCCCACGGTGACATCGTCGGTAATTTTGTTGCTCACCGCTTCCAGCCGTAACTGCGGGTTTTCCAGCTCGTCGATAAAGATCAGATCCCCATCGGTGATATCCAGGGACTGGCCGTAAGCGTCATAGGTGCCTTGCTCCAGGCGGATAATCCCTTTGGCACGCATAAAGTCCGAAGCCTGTTGGGTCAGATTGAGGTCCCCGGTCAGGCGGGTCTCCAGACCAAATCCCTCGAAGCGAACATCCTCCCCAAGACGTACCGTGAGATTACTGGAAATGCTCAGTCCCGCCTCGGTTTCCTGCTCCATGCCCACCACTTCGGCATCACTGGAGACAGAGACCGCCTGTTCCGGCAGTGCATCCAGGTAGATGCGGGCCCGGGGCACGCTCACTTCGCCCTCCAGACTAATGACTTCCGGTGTCAACTTAACCTGAATGTCCGGTTGCAGGGTGAAGCGAATGTCCTCCTCCGGCTGGTACACCAGGTTCTCCGACTGGAAGGCCACCTGTGCCCGCCATTGTTCCTGCTCCCAGTTGAAGGTGCCGCTCACCTGGCCGGGTTGCTGATTCACCTGAAAGCTGCCGTCCATGGTGGCCACCCGGTTCTTTGTCTCCAGGGTCAGCTGCAGGTCGGTCACGGGCAGGGGCAGCATGACCGTGTGGATGGCACCGTCCCGCACTTGCGCCTGACCTTCCACTCGGGGTGCCTGCAGCGTTCCCGCCAGCTCAAAGCGGCCGTCGATCACGCCTTCCAGGCGATCGCCTTCTTCGTCCAGCAGCCAGCGGGAAAACGGCGCCACGGTGAAGTCGCTGATTGCAATCCGCCCCTGCAACTGCTGCCCCGTCAGCTTAAGTCGGCCTTCGCTGGCACCGGTACTGGTGCGCAGGCGCCAATCCAGGTCGCCGTTGCCAGCGGCGTAGCGGCTGCTGATACGCAGGCTGTCGAGGCTCACCGGCAGTTTTTGTTCCCGCTCCGGAAACAGAATCAACCGGCCATTGTCCAGCGCCAGGTCAGCCTGCACCTGAAGCTGGGGTGTCAGCAGCAGGCTGGCATCCACATCCGCCAGTCCGCTCAACCGGGTATCCGGCGGCAGCCACGGCTGCAGGGTGCCCAGGTCCAGGCACCGGCCGGCGATTTCCAGCGCCCGGCTCTGTTCCGGTCCCAGGGTGACCGCCTGCTGCAGACACAGGCGACTGGGGCCCATGCCATAGCAGAAGGGTTCCAGATGCAGGGTTTGCGCCCCCTGCATCTGCAGTTCCATGGGCGCCAGTAGCTGCCAGGTCTGCTCCGGCTGCAGGTAGGCGACATGGGCTTCGCTGCGGTCACAGCGGGCCTGCCAGTGTTGATAGTCGATGGTCTGATGGCTCAGCGGCACCCGGCCGCTACAGGCGATGCTGAAACGGTTGCCCTGGGCTTCGGTGATCTCGGCGGTCAGCTGATGCTGTTCCGCATGGCCGTTCAGGAGCAGCTCGCCGCTGAGTTCTATCGGTTCGCTCAGCTGCAGTTGGGTGAATTGCAGCTGCAGACGGTTGGCCTCCCGCTGCCGGAATGGCTGCCAGTCCAGATCCAGTTGCAGCGTCTGCAAGCGGTAATCCTGGAACTGCATGCCCTGGCCCCGCAGTTCCGCCACCACCTGAGGTTGTTGCAGGCGGCCGCGCCAGTGCAACTGCCCCTGAACCGAGCCCCGTACACCCGGCAGCAATGGCGCGAACGCCTCAAGTTGTGGCAACTGTACCTGGGCACTGACGTCCGAGGAGCCCGCTACCGCTACGGTGCCGTTGGCTTTGATCCGGTTTTCCCCCTGTTGTACGCGCAGGTTTTGCAGGGTTAGCCGGTCCTGCTGCCAGCCCAGGCTGCCGTCCATTTGCCAGGGGGTGTCAAACAGGGTGCCATGGAGATCGTTGACATCGGCGTTGAGCGTTAGTGCGCCGTCCAGCCACTGGCCCTGATGGGTGAGCAGACCGTTCACTACACCTTCCAGTCGCGGCTCCAGGGGCGCCAGGGCCAGCTGTTCGAAACGGGCCTTCCCCTGCCAGCTCAATTGGGGGCTGAACTGCAGCTCGCCCTGGTTGTGCATCCGGCCCTGGGGCAGATTCACCACCAGGCTGTCCAGCTGCAGGCGCTGGGTGTTGACCTGGCCGTTGCCGGTGACCCGGCTGGGGGAGGGGAAGGCGGAGCTCGTCAGTTCGCTGTCGAGGGACCATTGCAGTCCCTCCAGGCTGCCTTCACCCTGCACTTTGGCGCTGGCCACATTTAAGTTGAAACTGTCCTGTTGGTAGGCGAATGGCTGCTGCAACTGCGCGCTGAACCGCACCGGCAGTTGGGGGGTCAGTGGTTGCAGTGTCAGCTCACCTGTGGCTTGCAGTTCACCTTCGGTCGCCAGCGCTGCCTGCAGTTGCTGCAGGCTGCCGTCCATATCGGCGCGCAGCTGTTGCAGTGGATACCGGCTGGTCTGACACTGAACCTGGGCGGTCAACGGATAATCCCGGGTCAGCCGGATCTGACCCTGGGCCAGCCACTGGCAATAGTCGTCTTGCAGCTGTAATTGCTGCAAGCTTACCCGGTGCTCCAGCGCGTCTGCCTGCAGTTCAATGTTCCGGGCCTGGTACAAACCGGTCTCATCCTGGCGCACCCGCAGTTGTTGCACACGCAGCTGGTGAATGGTCACCGGCAGCGGAATCAGATTTTCGGGCAGTTCCACCGGTGCCTGGCGGGGCTCCGGCGGGGTGTCCGGGGTGTGGAGGATGACCTCCAGGTCGCTGACCGCCAGGGAATCCACACAAAGCTCCAGCCGCAGGAAACACCCCGCCTCCAGCGCCAGCCGAAGCTGTTGCGCGACCACTGTCAGGTCCGGTTGCCGGTAACTCAGATCCAGGGTCAGACCCTGCGCCAGGCTGCCTTCCCGGTGTTGCAGCTCCAGCCCCGCCACCCGTTCGCTCACCTGCTCCAGCAGCAGGCGATTCAGCCCCGGGTTGTGGGCCACCACCAGCAACGCGCTCAGCACCAGTATCAGCAGCAGAAACAGTGCCATGATCAGGCGGAAGGCCCATTGCCCGGTCATTCTCATAGCACCATCCCCAGGTACAGGTGGAACCGGATGGAGGAGTCGTCCTCCCCGGTGATGGGTTTGGCGATGTCGAAGGAAAAGGTGCCCACTGGCAGCATCCAGCGCACACCGATGCCGGCGCCGGAGTGAAAGGGAGCATGGCTGGAGATATAACTGCGGCCGGTGTCCACAAAGGTGGCGGCCTGCCAGTTTTCGGTGAGGCGGTAGCGGTATTCCAGACTGAACACATTCATAAATTGCCCCCCCACCAGTTCGCCGTCCTCGTCCTCCGGCGCCAGGGTGTTATAGCGAAAGCCGCGCACGGTCTGGTCGCCCCCCACATAGAATCGCTTGGACAGGGGCACCGCGTAGAAATCACCGGTCATGATGGCCCCCAGCTCCACCCGGGTGGCGAGGCTGTGGGTGTGGTTCAGCTCGTGCACCAGGGAGGCGCCCCCCAGTACCGACCAGAACAGGGTGTGGTCCTCCAGCAGGCTGAAACCCAGGGAGGTATCAAACCAGTATTTGAGGGTGGATTCAGTGGCGTCCGGGCGGGTGAACAACTGCCGCCGGATATAGTGAAAGTTGGGCAGGGCGTAGGTGATGGTTTCATCCGGGTTGTCCCCCTGCTGATAGTTTTCGTGCTCCAGGTTCACCCCCACACTGTACTGCCAGTGCTGCTGCTCGATGCGTTTCAGTGACAGGCCGGTGCTCAGCAAGGTGGATTCCCGGTCGGTGGTTTCTTCGTGCTTCCAGCCGGTATCCCAGCTTAAGTAGCGCTTCAGGGGGTGGGGCCATGGAATATGATACTGGAAGGTGACTTCCTGACCGATCTGGGACACCTGAATATTGCTGTAGATATCGTCGCCCCGGTCGTTGACCCGGGAGCGGGTCCAGCCCAGTTTGGCCCGGGCGCCGGTATCGGTGCCGTAGCCGATACCGGTGGTGAACTGATCCTTGGCCTTCTCCGTCAGGCTCACTGTGACGATGGCCCGGTTAGGCGGCTCGGTATTCAGGTCCACGCTGGCATTGGCGTAGTAACCGGTGCTTAACAGATTTTCGTACAGTTTGCCCACGGCGTTGGTGCTGTACCAGTCCCCCTCATTAATGGTAAGCAGGGTCTGGATGGTGTCCTCCGCCAGATCGGTGCCAACGATCCGGATCTTATGAATGCGGTAGCGTTCGCCGGCGCTCATAACCAGACGGGCCTGGGCGGTGCCGGCCTCCACGTCGATGTGCAAGCGGCTGGTCTGCCAGTTGGCGTCCAAAAACCCGGCCTGGCGCATGGTCAGCAGCAGGCGTTTTTTATAATCCTCGTAGATTTGGTGGCGCAGAATATCGCCAGGTTGGAATGGCGGCTTGTTCACCAGTTCCGCCGCGGCTTGGGGCAGGTCCAGCTGCGCCGGCTGGATGTCAACGCGGGCGGGTTGCCAGCGAATGGGCGGGCCTTTCCCGATGTCCACCTGTATGGTTCCTTCCTGCCAGCGGGCATCAATCTCCGGCTGATAATAGCCGAAGGGCTGCAGCGCCTTGCGTACCCGGTTCTGAATCTGGCGCCGGATTTGGTCGTCATCACCCCGGGGCAGGCTGTCCCAGCGGGACAGGTGCAGGCGTACATTGGTTTTCAGTTCGCCGTCAACGCCGTTGACTTCGATGTTTAACTGGGCCTGCGCCGGCAGCCAGATTACCCCCAGCAGCACCGCCGGCAGCCACACCCACAACCGCTGCAGAACCGGTGCTTGCGACGCTGAAACAGACGGTGGGCGGCGGTGGAACAATGCGCTGATGATAACTGGATCCTGTGGTAACGAGTTTTGCGGTCAGCGGTGGTGCTGCCGGGGCCAAAGCCCCGTCTGGGGGCTGCCATTTTAGATCCTGGGCTTTAGCATGTACACGGATGCCCGCTGGGGCATGAGAATAACAAGTCTGCTTGAGGATAAATCATATGATCATGGATAAAGAAGGGAGTTCCCTGTGGCGGAGCGCCGCTATGCTGGCTCTGAGCCTGTGTTGTCTGCTGGCCGCCGGCTGTCAGCATGGCCTTTACGTAAGGGTGAAAACCGGGGGCTGGGTGCAGGGGGCCTGGCTGGATGATGAAAAAGGCACTGTGCGAACGTTCCTGGGTATTCCCTATGCGGAAGCCCCCACAGGGGCGCTGCGGTTCCGCCCGCCACAGCCGGTGATGCCCTGGAAAGGAGTCCTGAAAACACTGACTTTCAGTCCCTCCTGTGTGCAACCGCCAGGCCCTCTGGCGGCCCCCGGGGAACAGAGCGAGGATTGTCTGACCCTCAATGTATACAGCCCGGCCGGGGCCAAACCCGGCGCCAAACCGGTGATGGTGTTTATCCACGGTGGCGCCTTTGTCAGCGGCGGCAGCAGTCAATATGACGGTGCGCGGCTGGCGGAGGATTACGGGGTGGTGGTGGTTACCCTGAATTACCGGTTGGGGGCCTTGGGCTTCCTCTCGCACCCGGAACTGGATCAGGAACTGCAGGCGCCCCAGTCCGGCAATTTGGGGCTGAAGGATCAACAACTGGCGCTGCACTGGGTGCAGCAGAATATTGTCGCCTTTGGTGGTGATCCGCAGCAGGTGACCCTTTTCGGGGAGTCCGCCGGTTCTGCCAGCACCTGCGTGCATATGGTGGCCCCCGGCAGCCAGGATCTGGCGCAGCAGTTTATTATGGAGAGTGGCGTGTGTATCGGTGGCCTGCCCATCAACAGCAAAACCCAGTCCGATGCCATCGGTGAGGCGCTGTTGCAGGCACTGTGTCCGGAAGCGACAGATCGTCTGGGTTGCCTGCGGGAACTGCCGGCGGCGCAGTGTGGTGGCCTGGGGTGATGAACTGGGTATCTTCGGTGCCGGCTGGGCCCCCACGGTGGTGCCGGAGAGTGACATACTGCCGGCGCAACCCCTGACTCTGTTTGCCAGCGGTCAGTATAATCAGAGCCCGGTGGTGCTGGGCACCAACCGCAGCGAATGGGGTTTGTTTCAGTTGATTGGTGACAGTGAAACCGTCAGCAGTATTGCAGAGTTTAACGGGTTTGTGGATACCACCTATCCCGCTGCTCTGGCCGGGCCGCTGAAAACGCTCTATGAGCCGGCGTCGGATGCGGTGGCCAATGCCAGCCTGATTCAATTGCTTACCGATCAGGTGTTTCGTTGCCCCACCCGGGGGCTGGCCCGGTTACTGCAGGCCACCGGATCACCGGTGTGGTTGTACAGCTTCGATTATCCCCCCGCGTTTCATGCCATGGAGCTGCCCTATGTGTTTGGCAAGCCCAATGGCCTGTTGGCGCCGGAGCTGAACGAAACCTTGCGCCAGGCTGTGCAGGGTTACTGGACCGGCTTTGCCACCCAGGGCGTGCCCGGTGCCGAAGGCCTGCCGCAGTGGCCGGCCTACGATGCCGTCAGTGACCAGCATATGAGCCTTAACGATCCCACTTTGGCAGGGCAGGGGCTGGCCCAGACTACCTGTGATTTCTGGAGCAGCCTGAATCCCTGACCCCTAATCCTGAACCCCTGAACAAGCACTGGCCCTGGTTTACGGGCACAAAAAAACCGGCCATCAGAGGCCGGTTTTTTTGTGGACTATCGCCGCGGTTAAAGTTGCGCGTCGGCGGTCGCCACGGTGGTGGTAAAGGTCACCACCGGGCAGGACAGCTCACGCTTGAGCAGCGGGGTGCGGGAGCAGATTTCCACGTTGTGCTCACCGGCCAGCAGGCGCTTGAGATGGATCTCATCCCGGCGCTTCCACACCGACCAGCCGCCGCCATCAACCCGGTAACGATACTCCAGGAAACCCAGATCCGGGTTGGGGTTGAGGCCGTCGATATCGATGGTCACCTCACCATTGTTGACGCTCACCACGTTGGTGGTGACAGCGCCGGCGGCGTTCACGGATTCCACTTCCACCGTAATATCCTGAGTCACCACATCCTCCACCATGGTGGCGGGTTCCGCGGCGGTTTCGGTGACGCTCACCGGAATCAGGTCACCGGCCAGAGACAGATTGTTATTACCGGAACCGGCAATCCAGAAGTCCCGCATGTACAGGGTGTGCTCATAGATGCGCGGCAACGGCACCACTTTCAGTTTCTCCGCCAGTCGCGGCATCACTGCCGGCAGGAAGAAATCCAGGGTGGAGTTGATGAAGCCGGGGGGCAGCACGATCATGCCAGTGTTGTTGGTCTGGGTGATAAAGATCGTGGGCAACTGTTCGATACCGATGCTGAGGAAACCATCTTCGGTGGAGTTCACTTCGAACGGCACTTCCAGGTTAAAGGTGACACCGAACAAGGTGCGGTACTCGCCCCACTCGGGCTTGTACAGATCAAAGGTCAGTTCCACGTCGTACCAGGCAAACATGCCGGCGGCACCGTCGGCGGGCATCAGTTTGACGAACGGCGCCGAGGCGGGATCAATGCGCATGCCGATCTGGTCGGCGGCATCAATTTCGGTGCCTTCCGGGGTGTACACCGAAATGCCTTCCGGCGTGGCATGGGTATAAAACCCGGGGCTGATGGCCATGGTGGTGACGCCGGCTTCGTGAGCGGCATGGAACGCCTGGTTGATCACGTTGGAGGAAATAGAGGCGCCGAAGTGGAAGGGGTCGCCTTCCGGCGTGGTGTAGCCCATGGTGGGGGTATCGCCTTCCACATACAGTGAGCCCAGCGAGCCGGGAATGCCGGCGGGAGGCTCCGGCGCCCATATGCGGGTACCCAGGTCCACGGTGACACCGTTTTCCTTGGAATCCAGGAACATGGGCAGAGCGCGAATGTTGACCTTCTCACCGTCATCCAGAGTCACCAGCTGCAGGGTGATGGGGATGTCTTTGATAAAGTCGGAGACGATGGGAATAATGATTTGTTCCAGAATATCGATAAACAGATTTTCAAACAGTGGTGCCATCACGGTGACGATGCTGCTGGTGAGCGTATCAATAATATTGAGCAGGCCCTGGGTATTATTAAAGTCGATATTGGCCCGGGTGTGATTCACGTTGGTATTGGACAGATCCACATCCAGATCGGAATCCACAATATCCAGCAGCAGATCGGTGCCCAGACTGACCTGGTCAAACTGAATGGAACCGCCGCCGCTGTAGGGAATCAGCAGACCGATTCGGCCGCTGAGATTCATGCCGAAGTTGAAGTTGTCCACAGTGATGTCGGTGTCCAGGCGCTCGTTGTCCAGCACCACCAGGCTGATATCGATATCATCAAACCAGAACTGAGTGATGGTCAGGTTCATATCGAACAGACCGAAGGTGTTGATCAGTTCAATTTCGCCGATACCGTCGATGATGTCCTGGAAGTCGGCGTCCATCAGCTCGGTCTCCAGGGCGCTGATCAGGAAGTCAAAACCGCCCTGGTTAAGGCGCGCGGAAATGCCTCGGAACTCGTTATCGCCGCGGGCAAACTCGGTGGTTTTGGTCTGGCCGAAGCCATCCACCGCCACAAAGGTGTTGAAGGGCTGATCCGCAAAGCTGGCGCTGAAACTGTTGTCTGATCCCAAGGTTACCGAAACCCCGTCCAGAGTCAGGCTCTCCACACCACCGGGATCGTCCACATAGCCGCTCACCGTCATGCTGTCGCGGTCGGCATCCATGATATGCACCGTGGGCCCTTCGGTGTCGTAGTAGAACACGGCCTGCTTGATCTGGTTGTAGCCCTTAACCCGCAGTACGTTACGGCCCGGGAACACGTGCTCAGCCAGCAGCTCGCCGCCGGCGCTGGCGCCGGTTTCCGTCACCGTGAAGGAGTTGGTAACATCGGCGGTGTTGAGTTGAATGTACAGGTCGGTGGGCGCGGCCGTGCCGGTGAAGCTGATCTGAAAATCCAGTGGTTTTTCCGTGTTAACGGAGTTATTGGCGGGCGTGACAATGTTGGCTTGCTCGCAGGCAGCCAGCCCCAAAACCGCAACCAAAAACAGTATGCGTGTCAGTGTATTCACATTGTGCCTCGGAGCTTTTTATCTGATGGATTCAATGGATTTTATTGTTATCCGTTTATGGGTTGTTCTTGTTTTCCATGAACACAGCCTGCAGGTAATCCCCACCTGACAGCTAAGGCCATGACTCAATTCTACAGCAACATCTAGATCAGTAAATAGCCTTTTTGTGATTTGATGAAGCTATTAGATGGACGGGGGGAGTTAACGTTTCTGGAGTGTAACGATCGGTGTTCGTCTGTAACAAAAACGAAGGGGCCGCCCTGTTGGCGGCCCCGACAGTCTGACAATCGCACTTAAGAATACGAATCTACTTGGCGGCGTCCACGGCTTTCTGGATGGCGGCCCGGGCGGCATCGGCATCGTCCCAGCCGTCCACTTTGACCCACTTGCCGGGTTCCAGATCCTTGTAGTTCTCGAAGAAGTGCTCAATCTGCTTGATCAGCAGCTCCGGCAGATCGGAGTACTCTTTCACGTCCTTGTACAGCGCCGTTAGCTTGTCGTGGGGTACCGCCAGCACCTTGGCGTCGGAGCCGGCTTCGTCGGACATGTTCAAAACGCCCACCGGCCGGGCCCGGATCACCGAGCCGGGGATCACCGGATAAGGCGCCACCACCAGCACATCCAGAGGGTCACCGTCTTCACCCAGACTGTTGGGCACATAGCCGTAGTTGGCGGGGTAGAACATGGGAGTGGCCATAAACCGGTCCACCATGACGCAATCGCTGTCCTTGTCGATTTCGTATTTGATGGGGCTGCTGTTGGCGGGGATTTCAATGGCCACGTAAATGTCGTTGGGAATGTCTTTCCCGGCAGGAACGGAGTTAAAGCCCATGATTAAACCTTTCTGTCATTAAAGTGAATGGGTGGGTTAAAAAAGTGGGCGAAGTATACCTGATGCGGGCCGCCGGCGGTATCCCCGGGGGCCGCCGCCCGCTTGCCAGAGTCCATGCCGTAGACTACTTTTTAATCTTAGTGCCGGGGTTTTCAGCACCACTTTTTTGCTCGCCCCCGTTGGGCCGGGCAATTTCCCAATCTTCGCTTTGCTGTGGGTGACGCCATGCGACTGTTTGCGTTTGTTCTTCTGCTGCTGTCGGCTCTGCCGGCTGTGGCCAGCGATTCCCTGATCCGTATTGATTGCCTGGAGAATACCGGGGGCGGTCAGGTGTACCTGGATAATCAATATCAGTTCGAGTGCGAGGACTTTCTCAAAAAACCCATCCTGGTGACGGCGGGGGAGCATGAAGTGCGGGTGGTGCGGCCAGTGGATGAGGACTACGAGCAGGTGTTCACCACCACCCTGCAAGTGGCCGCCGGCGTGCCCCAGCGGGTGCGGGTGAGCCTGCCCGAAAAAACCCTGACTGACCTGGGGCGCCAGCGCCAGCAGCAGCGGCAGGAGCAGGCCCGGATCGCCCGGGAGCAGGAACGCCAACGTCAGCTGCAGGCGGCGGTGCAACAGGATCAGGAACTGGCCGCGGAGGGGGATCTGGAGGCCATGCAGCGGCTGGCTCAACGCTATGCCAAAGGGGACGGGGTAAGCCAGAGCCAGGCCCAGGCGGAACACTGGCAACAGCAGTATGAGGTGGCACTGCAGGAACAAAACCGGCGGGAAAGAATCGCCAACCTGCAGCAGCGCCTGGAAATCAACAGCTACTTTTTTCACGTCAAGGCCACGCCCCGGGTGATGGCGCGTGACTCCGGCGAAGGCTCCACCTATGTCACTTCGCTGCCCGCCGCCACCACCATGGATATTCTCAGCATCCCCACCGTCTACAGTGAGCGCGCCGAGTTGTATGAGCAGTTGCAGGAACTGGAAACCCATGCCGCACGCTGGGCCAATCCGGATGCGATGGTCAGTAAAGCCTTTTCCGGCCGTTAAACCCTGGGTTGCCCTGGGCCTGTTACTGCTGCTGTCCGCCTGTGCCGGGCCGGGCGGTGTGCGGGGGCCGGCGCCAGGGTTGGCGTCTGCCTGCACTGCGCTGCAAACCCTGGGGGCCGTCACGTTGCCTCCCGGGCTGGGACGATGGCGTCAGGAGCAGCTGGATACTTGTCCATCAGGCGGCCGGCCATCGGCCACTGCGCCAACCCTGTCCGGGGCCGCGTCAGCCCCGGATACCGCGGCGCTGACCCGGGCCATTACCCGCTTACCGGCACTGCAGCCCGACGCTCGCTTTCAGGCCCTGGCCGCCATGGTGGATGGCAGCCCGGCACTGGCCGGGCAGACGTTCCCCCACCAGCTGGCCGGGTATCTGCTGCGGCCGGATTATGCCTGTGTTCATCCCGGCTATGCCGCTTACTTCGCCCGGCGTTTTGGTGGCGCCCTCAACTACGATCAGTGTGCCACCGACGTGCCATTCTACCTGTTCGATCCGCAGCAGGGTGGACGGGTCGTAAGTATCGATCCGCAGCGGGTGCATCAGATCCATATTCTGTTCGCCACTGGGGGCGAAAGTCTGGTGTCCGGTTTTGGTCATGTGGCCCTGCGCCTGGTGGTGTGCCCGCCGGGTGATAATGCCGCCGGGGCCTGTGATCAGAATCTGGCACAGCACGTGGTGCTGGGGTACATGGCCCAGGTGAACGGCTGGCGCGTGGACACCTGGCGCGGCATCACCGGTGGTTATGCCGCCCGGCTGATGGGTATGACCTTTATGGAGGCTTACCGCAACAATACGCTGCTGGAGGACCGGGATCTGTATTCCCTGCCCCTGCGCCTGAGCCGGCCTCAGATTGAGCAGATGGTGCGGGAATTGGCGGAGGTGCACTGGAGTTATCGCGGGCGCTATGAATTCTTCACCAACAATTGCGCCACCCTGCTGCAGGATACCCTGGCTACGTTGCTCAGTGATGCCGGCCAGCTGGCGGATCCGGTAACCGGGTATCGGCGTCCGGACCGGTTTTTCCAGGCCTTGCGGCGCAGCCCCTGGGTGGAATCCCAGTGGTTGCATTCACTGCCCCGGGCGGAGGCCCTGGGTTATTACTTCCCTAGTAACCGGGGGTATTTCCAGCGGGCCAGGACCCTGGTGGCCAGTGCCTCGGAGCCGGATCGAGAGCTGCCGACACTGGAGCAATACCCGGCCCTGCCGGCCCCGGTGCGGCTGCGACAGGCCCTGGCGGACCCTGCGTTGGTGACCGCCATGAGCCGCCACAGCCGGGTGGTGGAGGCGCAGATCCTGTTGGAGGAATACGCCCTGTTGCAGCAGGAAAAGGCGTTATCGCGGCAGGTGGCCGCGTGGTTTGCCAACGGCGATGTGGGCACGCAACTGACCGCTCTGGAACAGACCCTGGCCGACCCCGGGGAGCGGACCTTTCTGCGGCACTGCTATGTGCAACCGCTGCGGCTGTTGCGGCAGGGCCTGCCCCGCAGCGAGGGGATTCCCGCCGATCCCGCTGTCGGCGCCGTCCCGGGGACGGTGGATTGCGGGCACTGGCCCAGCCGGCTGCGGCTGGCGGCCGCCCTGGGCCGCCATCTGCAACACGACGAAGATTACCGCGCGCTGCAACAGTTGGGTCAGGAAATGCGCCTGACCCTGAAAAACATTGCCCAACTCAGGACCTTGCTATGACCTTGAACCCCTCGCGACAGTGGATCTTTGCCCTCTGGCTGGCGCTGCTGGCCGGCGCCTCAGTAGCGCAACCCTCGCAGCAGGAGATGCTGCAACTGCTGGATCAACTGGACCAGCTGGACCAACTGGATCAGGCGGATTTTGACAGCGCCATCGACCGGGCCTACCACTGCGCCGACAAGCAGGATTTCAACTGTGCCGACCGCCAGCTCAAACAGGCAGAGACCCTGGTACAGAGCCCGGCGGCACGCAAGACCCTGGAACAGGCCCGGGCCTACCGGGAACAGCGTTTCCAACTGGCACAGGAGGCGCGCGAACGTCAGGCGCAGCAGGCGCGGATGGAAACCTGTGCCGAGCAATGCCCCCGGGCGCGACAATACGATCAGTGCGTGGCGGGCCGACGCAGCCCCCGGAATTGCGATCCCCTGCCACAGCCCAAGTCTCAGCCCAGTACCATGGCGATCCTGCAGATGGGCCTGCAGAATGTGCAGCAACAATTGGAACAGGACCTGGCGCGCCAGCGTCAGGCATTGCAGCAGCAACAGGCCATCTATGAACAGCAGCGGCGGGAACAGGAACGCCAGGCCCGACAGCGGGAACAGCAACGGCAGCGTCTGGCCCGGCAACAGCAACAGGCCCAGGAGCGACAAGAGGCGGAGCTGGAACAGCTGCGGCGCCAGGAACAACAACGGCGCCAGCGGGAGGCGGAACAGCAGCAGCGGGAAGAAGCCCGGCGTCAGGCCCGTGAGACCCGGGAGCTGGCCCGGCAGCAGGAAGCGGCGGAAAAGCAGGCCCGCCGAACCCAGTATCTTGCACAGCTACGCCAGGGCACCCGATTGGGGGGTAAAACCTGCTATGGCGAGAAACACGTGCTGGGGGTGTTGCCCCAAATCCGGCCTAGAGAAGTGGCCTGCGTGGACGTGCATTTCAGCGTGCGCTGCCCCGGCGATCAGGGCCCCCGTCATCGCGGTGTCATGGACACCATGGTGAGCAATGCCGGCGGCTGTTTTGGCGACACCACCGAAGTGCCCAAAGACATCGGCTGCGCGGCGGAAGCGTTCCAGGTGCAGGTGGAGCAGGTGGTGCCCTGCCAGTGAGGGCCGGAATCAGCCCGGCTCCGCCGCCACTGCCGGGGCGCTGTTGCGTTGCGGCCGGGTAATGCCATGCTCCGCGAACAGGCGGGATACCCGCATCACAATATCCGACTGGTAGGCTTTTTCGTAATGCACATCCAGTACGTAGGACTTGGCCCGTAACCGGATCGCCAGCCGTTCCGCCACCACCACTTCGTTGATGGCAAAGGTGACCGGTTTTTTCAGATACACAAAGCGGCTGGTGACAATGGCCTCATGAATCAGGGCCTGGGCCAGATCCAGATCGGCGTCCAGGGCCACGTGAAAATCACAAATCACCATCATATCCAGGGCCCCGGCGTTGCCGGATGCCACCACCTCGGTGATAAAGCGGCTGTTGGGAATGGTCACCAGGTTGTCGTCCAGGGTGATCAGCCTTACCGAGCGCAGACCAATGCTGACGATCTCGCCATAGGTGTCTTCAAAACTGACCCGGTCCCCCACCTGGAACGGGCGGTCAAACAGCAGAATCAGCCCGGCAATGATGGAGGCCGCCACATCCTTGAGGGCGAAACCCACCGCCACCGCCGCACTGCCCCCCAGGGCCAGCAACATTTCCCGGGGCGGTTGCAGAATGCCCACGATCATCCAGTAGGCGCCGCCGATATACCAGAGAAAAGTGATCAGGGTGGAGGTCTGCAGAATCAGAAACCGGCGGGAAGGGATCTTGTCCATCAGCTTCTGGCCCAGCCGGCGCATCAGCAGGTTGGAGAGCCACAGAAAGATCGCCGCCGCCAGCAGCATAAACACTTTGCTCAGATCCAGCAGGTCGGTGATGGCCGCCAGCTCTTCAATGGTTTGATTGTCCATGTCACGAATCCCAGATCATGTTTTTGCTGGTAAGGAAGCTGCTGAGGGTGCCCTGCCAACTGGGCTGAATCCGATAGCGCTTGCTCTCATCCCGCCACAACAGCCCCAGATTGAGACCCTGTTTCAGGCCGTGGCGGACAATGGCTTCCGGGAAGTGGGTGACCTGCATCAGTTCTTCGGTGTTCAGTGCCTTGTGAATCACAATGGCCGCAAACACAAAACAGGGGTCGTCCTGCAGGGCTTTGAGGGGCGAGGTGGACGGCCGGCTGGGCACCCCCAGTTCCACCACCCGCTCCTTGCTGCGGGCCCCCGCCAGCCACAGGTGAATGGCCACCTGGGGGTTGCCGCCGCTCTGCTCCCAGAGAATGTTGAACACCCGGGAATCCGCCGCCCGCACACTGCTGGATTCATTACCGGCGGAGGCGGACAGCAGCAGTTCATCATAGCGGATACGGCGGCGGCTGCCCTGATGGCGGGACAGTATCAGCTTGCGGATATCCGCCGGCGACCAGCGCGGCATCCTGATGATATGACTGAAGCGTTGTTCGCGACGAAATACGCAGCTCAGGTAGTGCCAGCTGGGGGCATGCATCACCACCACCCAGAAAATGTTATCCAGGTGGGCGTTCAGGCACTGGCTCAGGGTGCGATAGGCATCCAGGCCGCCCACCTCGGATAAAAACAGGTTGTGGGTGTTGTCCAGTATTACCACCTGCGGTTCCAGATCCGGGTCCACCTTGGCCAGTTCGGCCACGGTATGTAGCTTGGGTATGGTCAGGTGCTGGCCGATCATGGGCAGCACCGCGTTGGCGTCCACGGTCTTGGCGGGAATGTTCAGAATACTGATGGGGGTGTCGGTCCACGCCTCGCTGAGTCGATTCACCAGACTGGTTTTGCCGCTGCCCTGATCCCCCACGATCAGCATTACGTTATCTTCGGTTTTGTCCTTGTGCCACAGCTTCAGGGGCTGCACCACCCGGTCGAAATCGAAATACTCAATCCAGGCGCTGTCTTTCCGTTGCATCCAGTCGGTGTAGCTGCCGTCCGGCGGTGCCTGATCCCCGGCCTCTTCCTCTTCTT
>MDSW01119364.1_pt1 | contig 19575 bp, 23 predicted proteins | sample 811171 | NCBI WGS metagenome assembly MDSW01 (sample SAMN05326641, study PRJNA326480) | marine metagenome | isolation source: seawater | place: Atlantic Ocean: North West | collected 2012 | reverse complement strand
TAATGGTTTCGTATGTATTAAATGTGGACAAGGTGGGTGATCTTAAGTTTGGTCGTAAGAAGTGCCGTCTTCATAAGAAGAGTGAAGTGGTACAGGTTGCCAAGGACTATGGTATACCCACCCCTAATAAGAAGACTGTCAGCGATTTATGTGGACGTTTAAAGAAGAAAATTCAGGAGGGTGAGCGAGTTTCGCGAGAGGAGGTGAAGAAAATTCTCGCCAATCAGAATAATGTTCCCCTCGCCAAACTGTATCCAGAGGCTGCCAAGAAGCGTGCTGCCAATAAGAAGAAGACTCTTACACCTTCTATGAAGGCTGCTCTTAAAAAGCAAGCAGTGAAGAAGGGTATTAACAATTTCATGAAAACTATGGTTACAAACAATACAAATATCAAAAAACTTCGGGAACTTAATGTTAACAACACTCCCCCCAAGCCCAAACCCAAGCCTTCCAAGAGGGCGAAGCCCCTCACTAAGAAGGAAGCCATCAAGCGTATCAGTGCTATGAAGGGTCTAAACAAGGAGGGCAAATTTAAGCTTAAAATACGCGTTGAGGAAGGTGTTATGTCTCCTCGCCGTCTCGTCAAGGTTGCCCGTGAACTTTCAAAGTTAAATGCTCCGGGTCATCGCGTTTTTCATTGATCTCGGGTATAATCGCATCATCTACAATATCAATCTCTCCGTGTTGTTCACCCCAATCGGATAGATCGTTATAGACCTTTTCTTCGGTGTCATACAATGAATCACCATCGGAAATCATCATATGCCTAACAGTCTCATAGATTACAGAGGTTAGCGCAAATTTATAAGCAAGGAACCCAACAAATGTGGCGCCGTAGTCAAAATCAAAGGCGAATGGAGCATTATTCCAAGAAACTTCAAACGCAGCTGCACTCAATGGTGCGAAGAATTCCTTTTGAATTGTAGACTTCTCCAGCTTGTCTACGCGATCGGAAAGCAGACTCACATACGCGTACGAGGTTACAGCTCCAAGCATAGCTGATACACCTTGATCAGCACCTTGGGTGATGAAGTAAGACGCACTCAGAGCAGATCCATATCCAGCTGTGGAGTTCTTCAATGTCTTTTTGAGACGCTTGTAGTCGGAAGCGTTAGTCGAAATTGGTTTGGAGAGAGCGTAAGTGAGGGACATTTATTAAAAATATCTCATAATCTTTATCTCCGTTAAAATTAACAATGCCTTGTCAAAATTGTAAAAAGAAATGTGGAGTTCCAATGGACTGTAAATACTGCGGAGGTCAATTTTGTATGAAATGTTTTCGGTTAGAAGTTCACAATTGTATAGGGATCGAAACGAAAAGGGAGGAACAACGTAAAGAACTAGAGGATAAACTGGCATATGAACCAACACCCAAGCACTTAAAGATTTAAGACTCAATAGAAGTAGGTAAGTAGTTTGGGGAGCTGAGATGTCCGAGTGGTCTAAGGAGGACGACTTAAGATCGTCTGTGCTATGCACGCGCGGGTTCGAACCCCGCTCTCAGCATTCATGGGCTTGTAGTGAAACGGATATCACTCCAGACTTCTAATCTGGCATTCCGGGTTCGATTCCCGGCAAGTCTGCCAGCACTCATAGCTCAGGGGTAGAGCGCAAGCTTAGTAAGCTTGAGGTCAGGGGTTCGAAACCCTTTGAGTGCAATCTATATTAAAAAATATGTGTTTATTTCACAGTATGAATAACGATCAGATAGTAGTTTTTATTCATGATGTGGCTTCAGGTCTTTTTCTAATACCCTTTTCTTCTTTGTGTATTGCTGAAGTATTATTCGGTTATGTGATTGATCCTATGTTTTTAACCTATGCCTTATTCTATCATCTATTGTATGACACATTTTGGTTGTATTGTTGTCCCAAAGCAACGCACCTCTCTGGTTTAGTGATGTTACATCACATGGTTGCGATGTCTATGTTAATGTTTCCTCTATTCACACCCGAAGCCGCTCCCTTAACAGCTCTAGCTGGTCTCGTTGAAGTAGATACATCTATTCTAATTTTACGTCGTTTATTCAAAAAATCGGTGTCATTAGATCTTCTCTATCGGATATCTAATCTGATTATACGGGTATTCTATGAAACTATGATGTTGTTATTTGTTGCTCAACTGTTCCGTGAAGAACCTCTATTATTTAGAATGCACATGGTGGGTTCGCAGATGTTTATAACTATATTTAGCTATGGTATTTGTGCCATGACATTTTCAAAACCACCTCGTAAAATGATAAAGGCTGATTAAAGAAATAAATCTAAGATACTAGTAGTATGCAGATTTTCGTGAAAACTCTCACTGGAAAGACTATCACTCTCGAGGTTGAACAATCGGACACTATAGATAACATCAAGGCTAAGATTCAAGATAAGGAAGGTATTCCACCCGATCAGCAGCGACTTATTTTCGCGGGAAAGCAGTTGGAAGATGGTCGCACCCTAGCTGATTACAATATTCAAAAGGAGTCTACACTTCATCTTGTCCTCCGTCTCCGTGGTGGTGCCAAAGAGAAGGAGAAGGAGAAACCCAAGCGTAAGCCTAACGCTTACATGAACTTTGTTAAGAAGGTGCGACCTACTGTCGTAAAGGACTACCCAGACCTAACCTTTACAGAGATTGGCGCAAAACTGGGTGAGATGTGGAGGGCTCTCACGGAAGATGAGAAAAAGAAATATGTAAAGTAAAGATATATGCTCAGTGTACTTCCCAGACCTGTAGTTATCACCGCTTCCGCTTCAAAAAAACACGAATTTATACCCAAGGTAGAAAGGCGTATTAATTCAGCAATTGTTGGATCGGCAGTCAAAGTTATTGATTCAGTGTATAAAGATCGGGAATATGCTCGTTTTTATGTACTTGAGACCGTTGCCCGTGTTCCCTACTTTTCTTTCCTTTCAGTTTTACACCTGTATGAGACAATTGGTCTGTGGAGGCGTGCGGACTATATGGAAACCCATTTCTCACAAACAATGAATGAGTTCCACCATCTATTGATAATGGAAGCTATGGGTGGAGATGAACGCTATGTAGATAGATTTTTTGCTCAGCATGCAGCTTTCGCATACTACTGGATTACATGTATGATCTACTTAGTCTCCCCCCGGATGGCATACAACCTATCAGAACAGATTGAAGAACACGCATATCATACATATGACGAGTTTTTATCCAATCATAAGACGAGTTTAATACTTGAGAAACCACCTGAAATTGCTGTGAAATACTACAATGACCGTAAAATCACCAATTTATATGACGTGTTTGAAAGTGTTCGCGACGATGAAGGTGATCATGTAAAAACAATGCGAGATTGTCAAATTGATCTGGCTTAAGGGTTACACTATTATAAAGAGTAGAATGCCTCTCGGAGTAAAGAAACTCTCTTACGATGCTCGTTTGCCTACTCGTGGTTCTGATGGTGCTGTGGGATATGATTTATATAGCTCCGAAGATGCGACTGTACCGTGCCAGGCGGGGCGAGCTTTAGTAGGTACTGGTATTGCATTGTCCATCCCTGATGGTCTGTATGGACGTGTAGCTCCTCGTTCTGGTCTAGCTGTGAAGCACTGCATTAACGTTGGTGCGGGTGTTATCGATCCTGATTATACCGGTGAAGTCAAGGTCGTCCTATTCAATCATGGCACGGAAGACTTTGAAATCAAGAAGGGTGATCGTATTGCTCAGCTTATTTTGGAGAAGTGTGAGACACCTATGATTAAGGAAATTGGTCTACTTGAAGAGACCCTCAGGGGTGATGGTGGTTTTGGATCTACTGGTTCGTGATTTCATCTTTACAGAACCATAAGTCCTCGGGTGTAGGCATAAAAAGAATGCCATGACTCATGACCATAGATAATTTGGCTTTAGTGACGCTAGTGTGAGTATGAAGTATCCAACGTTCCCAATAGTCTGCCCGGAAGAAATCTTCCCAATCCTCTTTAGAACTTTTTTTGATTCGCAACATTCCTCTATGAATCTCACCCGGATCCCTCTCCACTCGCAGCTCCTTAGGAATAATGGCTCCCTTCCTAAGAAGTTGTGCACGCATAAGCCTCGGATTTCCGTGATCTGGATAATATTTTAGACCCCTATCACCGAAATCTATAGTTCTCTGATTTGGGAGAGTTACTCTATATCTGTGCGTTACTGAAGGACTTGGTTGTAATACGACGTGCATTAATACTACATAAGGAAAAAAATATCAGAATAGTTATGCTTGAATATACATCACTCGACGGCACCGTCATACGAGTGGGTGAAAACGCAAAAGAGAATGATGAACTCACAATAACGAGTGTACCGAAGTACTGGTGGTTACATGTATCTGGGTATTCGGGTGCTCATGTAGTTGTGTGTAGTGAAAGAAACCCTTTACCGAAGGAAACTCGAAAAGATGCTACAGTCTTGGCTATACATCATAGTAACGCTCCAGACACTAAAATGTCTTGTGTGGACATGGTTCAGGTGGATCAAACAATTTGGGTGCGACAGGCTGGTAAAATGAAATTGGAAGGAGACGTAGCAGAACTTTCAGTCTTCATGCGAAAAGAAAGAATGCGATTGGACAGATTGTTGAGAACGCGGATAAGGTTAAAAAAATGATGTGTCGTTATATTAAATGAAACTAGCTCCGCTAGGACTTTTCTATTTTTATGTCCTTCATAAGATTTCACGAATAGGAAAGAAGAAAAAGAAGCCCAAAAAGAAGTTTGCCAATTGGGTTTAGAGAAGATCTGTGTAGAGTCCAGAAATGTAGTAAACCTCGGTGAAACCCAATTCTACGAGCTTTTCTGCCGCGAATCTCGCACGTTGACCAGTATTACAGTATACCAACAAACCTTTTTTGGGAAGTTTAGATGTTGTTCTTTTTCCAAGTTTGTTCACTGGAATGTGAACTGCGCCAGGATAGTGCCCGAGACGCCATTCCATGTTTGTGCGGACGTCTATAACGCGTTTTATTTTTCCAGCTTTGATAAGGCTTTTTGCTTTGCGGGCTGTTATAAGCTGACTCCCGGTTAAACTGTAAGCGGTTAGAGCCCCAAACCCCCCGAGTAACAGGAATGGTATCATTTGATTTAGAATGACATTTTAAAAAATCGTGGGGTTGGACGGCAAATAGGGAGAAGGATTCGGACTGCATTTTGATTGTTTTTGGGTATATTGCGATGGTACTTAGGTATAAAGAGATCAGTTCTATACAAAGTATTATGAAGAAGAAAGACGATAACGGTCCACGCCTCTCCTACGCTGAAATTCAGAAACAGTATACGGAAGCTCGCTCCGCTGCCATGAAGAAAGCCCTAGAGGCTGATAAAGTAAGATACAAGTCCACAAGTGATCCTGATAGGTTTAAGACGTTTCTTGAGAAGCGTTTGGAACTATGGGACTCACTCAAATCGGAAGTAATTGAGAATGGACGCCTCAAGAAAGGATACACAAATAGACACCACGAGCGTATGTATAACAAGACTAAGGAGATCCTAAAAAATTTAACATAATTTCTTTTGCGCTCTCCGCCTTCGTTCATCGATCTCTAACGCTTCGTTGTAACGCCCCGCGAGTTTGATCCTCCGCTTGGTTTCGGCCTGCATAGCGTATAAACTGAAACCCTTCTGGAGACGCTTAAAAGCGTTATCAACGGTTTTATCAGTTATATTAACTCGTTGAATTTTATATTCTTGTATCTCCTTTTCCACTTTAACGACTCTGTTTTCCGCCTCCTTCAACTTTTTGGTGAGATCGTCCACTGTGGCTTGAAGATTGGAGACATGCAATTTTTGCTTCCTCATCTTCAAATCATTGACCGCACTGTTACAAGATCTGAGTTCATCCCGCTCTTGTTCGAGAGCCTTGATTATGACCCTCTGCTTCTTGATTTTGACATCGCGTGTGTGGAGTTTCTTCTTAACAACCCTGTCAATCTCGGGTCCAAGATCTATAGTGAACTTGGACGCCTTACGGGGACGTGAAGAAGATTTTACCATTTTTACATAAAAATTACTAGCTAAAGTTTGACTTAGGTACTTTAGTTTCCGAACGCGACACCAGCCATACCCTGCTTGACACGTAAAATATTGTAGTTCACAGCGTAAGCGCGAACCATGTTACCGTTCCTGGTTCCGGTGCCATTGAGAGATAATTTGGCAGTATCAATTCGGCTGAAATTTAGGGTTCCAGTTGGCTGGGACTTGTTCATAGTGATGCAGAAAGGCCAAGTGAAGGTGGATACAGTGCTGAGAGCATCTTGGGGGAGGACGGAGCAGTGCATCTCTGGGACAACGTTGTGGTGGAAGGCTGCGGACATATTCTCAAAGAGGGGAGTACCGTTAATGTAGAGAGTAGCGGTATCGAAAGTCCAGTTGGTAGACCACTTATTGGTATCAGCCTCAGAAGAAACAACGTGGACAGCCTTGACCGGTTGGTTGAAATAGGTGAGATCAACCTCGGTATCGGAGGCACTCATAAGCTGGTGCTGAGTCTGGGTGAACAGAATCTCATGTTCGTTGTTAACGAAGAAATCGCGTTCGGCTGTGTCGAGATACACGTATGTACCGAAAACCTTCACGTTGCTTGGCGCAAAAGTACCACCACGGCACTTCACACGAATTTCGACGTCATGGTACTGCAATCCCACGAGAGGCAGGGATTTGGTCCAGTCATCACTGAAGAAGAATGGGAGAATGTAGTGGTTCGCAGAAGTGGAAGAACCGAGGGCATTCTGGGGGCACTCATCGAGGGTGAGAGCACAAGAAGCCTTGGCTTGAGTATCCTTGTAAAGAAGATTATGAACACCCTGAATGTAAAGGGAGTCAATCTGGGCAACCTTTTGGCCACCGATCCAGAGCTGGAATTCAGTGGTGGTGGAATCATCCTTGTCGAAGAAACCGGTGTTCGCGTTACCAACGCCGCCGATGTTCTCAGCCTCAATCCACACATAGCTCAAGAGATCACCCTTGGTCTTGATGGGAATGGTAACCTCATTACCACTACCGAAGGTACCGATATAGTCAAGCCTCTCTGGCTTGATTGCAAAGTTGGTATACCTCTTATAATTTTGTCTAAAAAACGACACCTCGGGCTGACCAGTGATATAGACGTCCTGGGCACCCACCGACACGAGGTCAATTAAAGCAGCTGACATTTATTAGTAAACGATATTAAAATTTCGGCTCAATGTATACACAAGATATGGGCATCGAGTTTCAGGCACTCACATGGGAGACGGTTGACACGGATGAAGAACATTTAGTGAGCATTTTTGGCAAAACTGAAAATGGAAAATCTGTTTGTGTGACTACCGCTTTTACTCCATATTTCTTTGTAAAGCTTCCTGAACGCGTTACGCAGCAAACTGTACAAGAAATCTATAGGGTTCTTGATAAAAAGTGTCCTAACTGCTTGATCTCTTACTCCATCATGAGATCCAAGGATGTTTGGGGTTTTCAAAATAATAAGGAATTTTCGTACATGAAGTTGGACTTTAAGAATCTCGCAAGTAGGCGTCGTATGGATTACACTCTGAAAAATCCCATCCAGATGTCTTACGGCACTGAGCGTTTCAAAGTCTTTGAATCTAATATTGACCCGGTGCTTCGTTTAATGCATAGGTCCGGAATTCAGTCAACCGGGTGGCTAAACTCTGGTGATAACTGTGTTCGTACACATCTAGCTAAGGTGGATATAGATCTTTTCTGTAATGATTGGAAGACTCTAAAACCTATCGCACGAGATGATGTCGCTCCTTTTGTTGTAGCATCCTTTGATATTGAGTGTAATAGCTCCACTGGAAAATTCCCTGACCCCAACGTGAGAGATGACGCTTGTTTTCAGATTGCGATTTCGTTGTGTAAGTTTGGAAATGACCAACCTTATGATAAAACCTGCCTTTGCTATAAAAAGACTGATACAAACTTAGAAGACTCTACAATCATTAGCTTTGATACTGAAAGAGAAATGCTTGAAGCCTTTCAGCAGTATTTACATGAAAAGGACGTTGATATTCTCACGGGATGGAACATCTTCGGATTTGATCTTGACTATATCTACACTAGAGCGTTTATGACTGGGTGTAGTCCCGAGTTTTTCAAGCTGGGTAAGCTCAAGTCCCAAGATTGTGAGATCTCCGTCAAGAAGTTGAGTTCAAGTGCATTGGGTGATAATGTACTGAAGCTTCTTCCTATGAGTGGTCGCTTCATTTTCGATCTTTTTCATGAAGTGAAGAAGGGCTATAAACTAGACTCTTACAAACTGAATGAAGTCTCCAAGTTGTACCTCGGAGATCAAAAAATAGATATGGCTCCGAAGGAAATGTTTGCTCGTTACCTGGAAGGTGATCCAGTGAAGTTACGAGAAGTAGCGGAGTACTGTATAAAAGATACTTTACTTCCCCATAGACTCATGAGGAAGCTCTGTACCCTGCTAAACTTACTTGAGATGGCTAAGGCTACTTGGGTACCTCTTTGCTTCCTCGTTGAGCGTGGGCAGCAGATTAAGGTATTCTCTCAGCTTACAAAGAAGGCGAGGGAAATGAAATTTATGGTGCCTACGATTCGCTGGGGACAGCTTCCTGAAGAGCCCTATGAAGGGGCGACAGTTTTGGAAGCTCAAAAGGGTGCGTATTATACTCCTATTACTGCGCTAGACTTTGAAGCCCTGTATCCATCGATCATGATGGCTCACAATCTGTGTTATTCCTCGTATGTAATGAATGAGAAAGACTATGGTAACATACCTGGTATTGAATATGAGACATTTAAGATTGGTCAAAAGACCTACAAGTTTGCACAAGGTGTTCCCAGTCTCTTACCTGCAATTCTCTTGGAGCTTAAACAGTTCCGGAAACAGGCTAAACGGGATATGGCTGCAGCTACAGGGTTTATGAAGGAAGTTTACAATGGAAAGCAGCTTGCCTATAAAATCAGTATGAATTCTGTGTATGGCTTCACTGGAGCTGGTAAGGGTATTCTTCCATGTGTGCCGATTGCATCTACGACAACTTTCCGTGGACGAGCTATGATTGAAGAGACTAAGAATTATGTAGAGAAGAACTTCCCCGGTTCAAAAGTGCGATATGGTGACACTGATTCAGTGATGGTGGAATTTGATGTGGGTGATCGCAAGGGTGAGGAAGCTATCGAGTACAGTTGGGAACTTGGTGAACGCGCCGCAGAGGAATGTAGCGCCCTTTTCAAAAAGCCGAATAACTTGGAGCTTGAGAAGGTGTATTGGCCGTATTTTCTGTACTCTAAGAAGAGATACGCAGCCAAGTTGTGGACAAAGGGTAAGGATGGTAATATGAACATGGATTATATTGATATTAAGGGTCTCCAAGTTGTTCGCCGCGACAATACACCCCATGTTAGGGAGGTTTGTAAGGAACTCCTTGATGTTGTACTAACCTCCAGTGATACCGGTCCACCCAAAGAACTCGCTAAAGAACGAGCGGTTGAGCTACTCTCTGGTGATGTTCCAAATGATAAACTTATCCTAAGTCAGTCTCTCGCGGACAGCTACAAAGTTGCTGGACAGTCTGTATCCATTACGAGTCCTGAAAGTTGTAATATTAACCAAGCACATGTGCAAGTGGTGAATAAGATGAAACAGCGAAAACCTGGCTCTGAACCACAATCCGGTGATCGTGTACCATATCTACTCGTGAACACTGGCGATCCAAAGGCGAAGGCTTTTGAGAAGTCAGAAGATCCCAAATATGTGGAGGAGAACAATATACCCGTTGACTATAAATATTACTTCATTAACAAATTTTTAAATCCTGTGTGTGATCTACTTGATCCACTCTTTGAGAATACAAAGGAAGAGATCTTTGGTGAGCTTATCAATCAGTGCAAGCCACCCCCAAAGAAGCGTGAACCTGCCCTCAGTACGATGAAAAAGTCTGATCTCATAGAGGAATGTAAGCGCCTTGGTCTTGATTTTGAAGGCAAAAACGCGGAACTAAAAGATAGGATTAAAAATGCTCGTGTCCAACGAGAAGAAAGTGTTGAAGACATATTTAAAAAATACGAGCAAGAGGTAGGTAAGTGATGAGTTTCAATGAAAAGATTAACGATATACTAGAGGAGGAAATCAAACTACGATTAGACCTTACCATAACATCATTCGCGGAAACGATTTCAAAAAAATACCAGATCCCTTTGCTACAGCTCTTGAAGGACGTTCCTAAGGTATCCGCTACGGCTACATGTATGGGTACAAAGCCTGATGGTACTAGATGTACTTTCAAGGCTGGTGAGAATGGATATTGTGGTAAGCACCAAAAACAGGGTGAAAAGGTTAAACAGAGATTCCATGAGTCATTTAATGGTCACACCCATGGACCGGGGCTTAGAAATGTGGCTGGGTGCCCAGCATGTGAAAAATCTTTTTCAAGGAATAGGCTTATAGATTTGGACTCTATGTTATGTAATGAGTAAATCCGATATTCTGCTAACATCAATAAACAATTTTTACAGCGAAGAAGACAACCGATCCAAGTTACTGAATATACTAGACAAAACAGGTGGTATTTCATTGAGAAATCTTGAGTGGTTCATTACGAATTACGCTAAGAAGAACCATACATCATACAAGACGAGTGATGGTAAGATCTTTACTGTACACTACGCGTACAAATCCAGTTTGGATGGGTACTCTAAGAAACTCTTTGATCCATTTTGTAGATCTGAGAAGTTTCCTTACACAGTTCCCGGTACATCTCATGAAATTCATACGACCTTGGCACAATTGAACTTCATCAAATGGGTTATAAAAAATAAGATTTATGACTATATTAAGGATCACCGAAGCTCCTTGTTTAGTAAGCAACAGGTTGTATGCGACCCTCTTCAAAAATAAACGTTTGATATCCCGTGTAATACATGTGGAGAGCATACGTATTTGAAGCAGTGTTAACCTTGGTAGTATCCAAGTTTACTTCTATGTTTGTTTTATCGGACTGAATCTGACTAAAATCCAGGTTCCCCGATGGCTCCACATTAATCGGATTCATCGAGAAACTGTATGTGTAGATATTCCTAAAAGGCCTCGCTAATCTCATTCTGTATGGGATGAGATATTTGTAATAGTTATGATTAGTGTTTGTAACATTTGGTAGTTTCGTTCCATTTATGTAAAAGCTTGCATCCTTCATGATTGGATTGAAGAAGGTTAACTGATCATCAAAACTGACATTAGATGAGAAGTTGAAACGATTTTGACAGAAATAAAGTTCTTCATCATTCGTGGGAAGATCAAATACTTGCGTCTGTCCTATGTTGTTATTAAATGTGGGTGATCCAACAACCATTCTCAATCCCTCATCCGACATAGACATGGAGCCACCACTTCCAATTCCACCCATATCACGCTGTAATCTATCCCACGCGGGTACACCGGATACCTGTGAATAGTTGTAAGCCCTTGAGCGATTTGAAGTGGGTGTACCTACAGCTACACGTGTACCAGTATTAGAAATGGATACTGAGGTACCTGACTGTTCATTTGGAGTTATTCCATTAATATTAGGTCCAATTTGAACCCACGCACTACCACTCGTGCTATAAAAGAATACTCGTGCGTGTCCAGCATTAGTACCTCCCGTGTCATTTTTGGGAGCCCCAGCGATAAGATAAAGACCGTTTCTGGACAGGTCAACGGAGGTTCCAAATTCATCTCCTACAGCCGTACCATCCAAATCAACACCTCTCTGTACCCACGCACTACTGTTGTAAACAAATGCCCTAACATGACCTCTACTAGATTGATGACCCGGTGCACCAACAGCTATCACAGTGTCATTACCACCACTAGTAAATGGATCTGAGATTGATACCGCGGAACCAAATTTATCTCCACCCCCTACACCATCCACGTTTGATCCCGTTTGTTGCCAACCCGGACCAATGCTATAAGTCCATACCTGAACTCGGCCTCTGTTAGTAAAACCAACTTCACTAAATTCTGGTGCACCTACAGCTACACGAGTTCCATTTCCAGATAAAGAAACTGATGTTCCAAACTTTTCTCCGGTAGTTCCACCGTCTAAATCAGTTCCTAATTGAGTCCAAGATCCGGCGTTGTATTGATATACACGAACATGTCCTTTATTTGAATCATGACCAGGTGCACCAACTGCTAACGCTGTTCCTGTTGTAGATAAAGAAACTGAGCTTCCAAACAGATCGTTAATGCCAGCACCAATAAGATCAGCACCCAATTGAGTCCACGTCCCCGATACTAGTTTAAATATTCTAACGCGACCCTTATTATCATTAGGGTTATCTATTACACCATCTTCAGGTGTAGTATCAACTTGTAACTCGTATTTAGGTTCACCTATGGCTATAGTAGTACCATCGGGTGACAGGGCTACTGAATACCCAGAATCATCGTTTGCATTGGTACCTATGATGTTAGCTCCTATCTGTTTAGGTTCGAGGGCCACACTTTCATCCAGATTTTCAAATTTAGTATTTCTCAAAAACCAATGAAAACATTTTACGGGAATGTTTGGAACTAAGTTTGTGCGAATAATGTTCTTCCCAAGTTCACTTACAGTAGTTGGGTGTTTACGCACTAGATCTGTGACCATAACCTGTCTTTGATGACTGAGATACTTTCTCTCCTCGGGGTTCACCGTAATCTCTTCCGTAATAAGCTTAAATTCATCAAGACTGAGGGAGTCTAGTGTATCTGTAAAGAATGATTGTTTGTGAAACTCTAGAACAAACTCAATCTTTTGTTTATGAACGGCACACGTGGGAAAGTAAGGTCTATTTGGTTTATTTGTAGTGTATTCATCACTCGCATATTTACGAGCGAAGAAGAACTGCATAGGTATCATTAGGTCGGTTTCAAGTCTAGATACAGAATCTGTTGTAGTAGAATCATCAAAACCAATACTTCTGTTTACAAGAAATCTATTTGCTACCTTTTCAGACATTTCTAAATAAAGCTCGTCATAGATGATTCCCCAATCACTTTCAATTTTTTCCAACTCTGTATCATCTACAAACATCGTCACACTTTTGAGAATATGCCTACCCAACTGATCAGCATAGTTCCCATTTGTGACTCGTGGCATTTTTATGCTCAACCACATGTTGCTAAGCAAGTCACCCATATTTTGGGGATTTAGTTGAACCTTTATAGTTTGTCCAAAAGGCCAATTGGGGATCTGTCCCGGATTGAGTACATTCTTACTCCTGTGATATTTCCGGAAGTCGGAATGCCGTCTCGTAGTATTGGGGTTGAAGAACGACTCCGCTGGATCTTTGCAAAGTAAGTACGTGTCTTGCTTTCCAATAGCTTTAAGTGAAATTTTTGCGGCTTCACCCATACTTAACTAATGTCTACAAATTTTTAATATCATCTTTCCACATTGTCATAGGAGAAGTAGACTTCATAATCTCAAGTTCCTTCTTTGCCTGCTTGGATTGTGCCAGAAGCTCTCTGACACTCTCCTCAGTGTATTGAACCGTCTTAATGTTTAGGAGGTAGTCCCAAGATCCATTGATTTGTGGGAACAAGGTGGATAGCTGATTCTCAAGTTCCTGCTTTTTGCGACGGAACACGATGATTTCACCGTTAATGACCATAGATACAAAACGGGACTTGTAATCACACATCGTAGACTTTGCCTCTAGAACTTTGATTAGGTACTCCTTCCTCTTGTTATAGTATTCACGGCGAAGGGTAATAAAGTCCATTAGAATCTCCTCAGGTGTCTCATATTTGTGGATACCTCGAGTTGGGTGGAACAAATGCATGTTTGAGGTTCGGAAAGTCTTTTGAAGTTTGAGATCCTTTACGACATCCTTACCATTGTAATCTTGAATGAGGAAATCTACATTCTCGGTTGTACTGTTGTTTGTGAATCCACTAATGATTTTCTTTTCAACGAGAGAATCCAAATGTTCTTTGTAATCCTGTGTCCAGCGTCCCGGTGGGAGTTCGGTTACCTTAACCGTCCTTCCAATAGTACTCCATACACCTTGGGTCATCCACGAATCATCTTGTTCGAATACCGTTCCCTTGAAACCCTTAAACCATGGCTTCATTCGTTTGATAGGCTTACCATCTAGGAAGCTGAGAATGTTCTCACGAATGTCTTTTGGGTTAAATGGAGGTACGTAGCAGCTGAAACCCGTCCCAATACCTTCTGTACCATTTACGAGGACCATAGGAAGCGTAGGCATGTAGAAGTCAGGTTCGATGGAACGACCATCATCATCCAAATAGGTGAGAATTGGATCATCCCGGGGATCAAAGATGTTCCTCGCCTCTGGTGTCAGTCTCGTGAAAATGTACCTCGTCTGAGACGCATCCTTACCACCCATGAGCCTCGTGCCAAATTGTCCACAAGGTTCAAGGAGATTGATGTTGTTACTGCCCGTATAGTCATTTGCTAGCTTTACGATGGTCTCGGCCAGGGATACCTCACCGTGGTGATAGGCAGACTTCTCAGCCACAAAAGCAGCCAGTTGTGCAACCTTCATTTCGGCAGTCAAATTCTTCTGGAAACACGAATACATAACCTTCCTTTGGGATGGTTTCAGACCGTCACAGACATGTGCAATGGATCTTTTAAGATCAGCAAGACTAAAGTTCACAAGATCTTTGTGAACAAAATCTGAAATAGCCAGCTGTTTGATCTTTCCATAGGATACCTCAAGCTCTTTTGCTTCCTTTGCGGTATTTTCAAGAAGCCAAGACTTTCGGTCATCAGCCTTTTTCTTGTCAAAAGCCAAAGTAATAGACTTATCAGACATTACATCCGTGTCAAACTTGACGGTGAGATCTTCAATTTTTTTGAAGTACTCCCGAGCTTCGGCGGAGGTTGATGTACCAAGACCCTTGTAGTACTTGATTCGCCACCCGGGTTGCCCGTTTCCGTACCAGGATCTGAAGGTAGAGTCTGTGTAGAATGACTTAACTTGGTTACCACGAGTAGCCTTAATGATTGGAGTAACCATAGAGACTACGAATCCCAAATTAAGGAGACTCGGCCAAAAATAGTCAATCATATTGAGGATGAGCCCTTTGATGTGGGACCCATCATTATCCGCATCCGTCATAATCATGAGACGACCGTAGCGAAGTTCGGAAACATCTTTGTATTCTTTACCTTGCTGAAGTCCAAGGATCTTCTTCAAGTCATTGAATTCCTGGTTCGAAGTCAGCTGTGCCACAGAGGCATCACGGACATTCTTACATTTTCCCCTAAGAGGGAAGACTCCATAGTGATCTCTTCCCACCACAGAGAGTCCAGCGACAGCGAGAGTCTTCGCTGAGTCACCCTCCGTAACGATCAAAGTACACTTCTTAGATTGAGCCGTCCCAGCCTTGTTGGCATCATCGAGCTTGGGAATACCAGTAATCTTACTCTTACGAGCTCCACCATCCGTTTTGGCCAATTCCTTCATCTCCTTAAACTTTGAGAGAGCCGTGAGTTCGTCGGAAATACCCGTTTTAAGAGCATTCTTAACAAAGGTTTTCGGCATCTCAAACCTGGAACCAAAGTCCTGAACTTTTAGGGTACACTCAGATTTGACCTGACTCGAGAAGGTTGGATTCTCAAGGGTTGCTTTCACGAAGATTGCGAAGGTATTTTTGACCTGTTGAGGTCTGAGCTTGATTTTCTTGGCCATATCTTCGATGATCCCTGTAGCTACAAGCGAAGCTGCGTGATCAACATGGGTTCCACCTTTAGTGGTACAGATACCATTCACGAAGGAAACCTGTTCCATACCATCTTCCGAAGGTCCGATGCAAACAGACCAACGGTCAGTCGTGGCGCAGTGCACATTGTCTACACCAGTGTGCATTTTCGCATAAGCTTCAAAACTCTGTTTGGGAAGGGCTTCACCATTGAACTTGACTTTACAATTAGGAGTCGTACAGATGTTCGCATCCCAGACCCTCTTTTGGAAGATCTTATAGATAGAGTTGTCCATTTTAGACATCTTAAAACGCACCCAATCTGGTGTGAAAGTCACAGCTACGGATGATGTAGCACCCGCGTGTTTTTTGATTTTTGGTGGTTCACACGCGGACATGTTGTTGGACCACTTTTGGGTATATGTCTGCTTTGTTTCGTGGTCTTTGATGACCACAGAGAATTCCGATGAGTAAATATTCGTTAGTTTGGCTCCATATCCATTGCGGCCTCCCACGATCCGCTTCTGGTTGTCATCATAGTTGGTACTTGTTAGGAGATGTCCAAATACGAGTTCAGGATTCCAAACATTCTCCTTGTCGTTGAAATGGATACCAATACCCCCTAGGGGTCCATTATTTTCAATGGTAACTGCGCCAGTCTCTTTGTCGATGGAGACGGAGATGGCTGTTACATTCTTGGGGTGAAGGCTATTCCGATCAATTGCGTTCACGAGGATCTCGTCAAATATTTTCAAGAGAGCTGGGGAATACTTGAGGTTCTTCTTCTCAAACTTTGATTTGTTACCGTTGAGAATCCAATAAGCCTCAGTACTCGGGTCTACTGGACCTACATATGAGTCAGGTCTCTTGAGAACATGTGCGGTGTGTGTAAGTTTCTCAACTTTCTCCATGTTTTCTTGATATTATTACAAACCAAATCTCTAACTTAGGCTCCGAACTTGTAAAAACAGTATTGAAATACCATATATGGTGGTATCAACATGAATATATTGAACATGATCTATGTGGTTATCTTCTTTTTAATAGCTTCTATGATTTTCAATACAGACACAGTTGCTGTAAAAAAATACATCACTCGCTTTGTCATTGGAATTCGTATTTCATCTGGTATCGGTAAAGATGGCCTTTGTAATTTCTTGTGTACCCGTTTTAACGCATCACATGTTTTCAAATATTGTCCTTCTGGCATATGATCTCTAGTCTCATCTACTGTGTTCATCACTATGAGTAGATCTTTGTCTACCGCCATAAATTAAAGTGATAATTTTTCTTTAGGTATCTTAAGAAGATATGTATACACTCTTCATAATCGCCATATTTATTCTCATATTGGTGATGCAAAATAAGTCTAGGGGTATGAAAGAGTCCATCAAGAAATTGGTGAGGCAATCAGCCCGCTATGCTACTGCTGCCCAGCAGGACAAGTCCCCAGCTATAGCCATTCTTCACGCAAATTACGCTGTGGCTTACCTATATGCGTTAAAGGATATCGTCTCAGATAGCCAAATACATAACGCTACCGGTATTGATGTAAAGAAGTTTGCGGAACATGTCACTAATGTACAAGATATGGTGACTAAACAGACCACCGAAAAGTTCCCAGATTTCACGGGTCGGGTGGATTTATATTTAGCGGAAATAGGTGGTGAAGCTTGAGTACCTAAGTGAATTATGATAATGGTAAAAAATCAACTTATTCCACAAAGATGGAGATCAAACGCGACGAACTCTGGAACCAATGTCTCAAGGATGCAATGAAAATGTATCGCATCGTTGAGGCAAATGACAAATGCATCAGTTTGGCGGATGCTACTTGGAAAATGAAAATGTCCTACAAAAAGCATGAGGCTAAGAAGGACAGTAGGCAAATTGTGCTACTTGAGAAGGCTCCAGTGGCTGTAACGGAGCATCGCAACCAAGTCAAACTTTGCCAAGCTACAACTATGGCGGGAAAGCCTTGCTCATTCAAGGCTGTGTGTGGGTGCTTCTGCAAAAAGCATCGTATTGATAAGGGTAGCATTGGTAGCAAAATTAAAATCACTAGATAATGTAAAGGATATTATGTTTGACCAAGAAAGTCTCAGACCTGTTATAATCGCGATGTCCCTTTATCTCATCATAAGCAGCCTTATTCCCCGTATAGTCACCAAACCGACCGGTGTTGGTTTCATTGATGATCTTGTCATGTACCTAATCGCACAAAAAGATTCAATCATGAACGGTACTATCCTCATTGGTCTGATTGTTTTTGCCACCGGTTACATTGATAACAAACTCCCTCAAGACGTTCTCCCTACCTACTAATTCTTGTGTATGAGTGTGATCCATCTCTCTAACACGATTATCGTATGCATGTCTCATGAACTCCAAGAGTTGGTCAAAATTTGGGCTACCCCATTTCATACCCTTTTTGAAGAGAAAGTCATCATTCTCCAACTCTTGAAGTCCACAATCAATCGTATACGGTGTTTTGATATATTCCGGAGCGCCTCCATAATTCGTAATGATCACCGGTTTGTTTCGCATCGCAGCCTCAACGGCACCCATCCCTACACCTTCACTATGAGAGAAGCTCACATAACAATCACATCTATTATGAAGATTATCCATTTCTTCATCCGTTAACATATCATTTGTAACTTCAACTCGGGGGAATGGAATCTGTACATTTTGATTACATGTAGCTTTCACAACAAGACGGGTATTGGGTTCGTTTAGTCTCGCAAAAGCCTGTAAAATATCCCTAAACTTCTTTCTTTGGTCCATGATATTGCCAATGTGATAGAATATATAAGGCTTTTCCTTTGGTTGAGGAATGTGAGCATGAATCACATAAAATTCATTATCGGGAAATTGTCGAGAGAGAACCCGTTTACAGAACTCACTTGGAACTGCTACACGCTTAAATTCATTCATGATAAGTCCATAATTTTCATGAACAGTTTCAGTCTCACAAACAGTCATACATGCTAAATTCTTTACCCTTGTTTTTGCGTACTTGATATACTCAACCTGATCGGGGGTTGGAATCACAAATATCAGGCCATTATCTGTCTCGGGAAGTTCTTTACCGAGTTGATAGTACAATCCATTAGGTAAGAACAATTTCACATACTTCATGGCATGTTGCCCAATACCCGTTTTTGCATGCGGGCCTATGATAATCATCTAGGTTTAAAGATAATCTTTCTTTTATATATAGTAACATGTCTTCACTTCGCCAAGAAATTGAACAGGAGATGCAAAGTGTCCGTATTGATAAGACCCGCCTTTTCAACCTTCTCCTAAAGATGGTTGACAGTGGTGTCGGTGGTGGTTCGGGTGGTGTTGGCCCCCAGGGTCCTCCCGGTCCCGCTGGTCCTCATGGTCCTCCCGGCCCTGCTGGTAAGACTGGTCCAGCCGGTCCTAAGGGTCCCGCCGGTCCTGCTGGTCCTGCCGGCCCCGCCGCTCCTGCTACTGGTGCGGCCCCCGCTGCGAAGGCTCCCGCTAAGAAGGCTCCCGCTAAGAAGAAGCCCGCTTCCCATGAAGCTTAAATAAACCCAAGTAAGTTATATAAAGTTGTAAACCGTGCTATAAATATCATGAATACCTTGTGTATTACTCCCGTCCGTATTTATAACACCGCCAACAATGAGTCTAAGCGACCCAAGCACATCAGAAAGCGTCAGTTTGTAGTGAACAAACCCGACTATTTTGATCCCGTGGAGATTCACCGTCTCAGGGAGCAGGTTGCGAAGTACAAGCGTGGTCAGGCTAAGCTCAAGAAACTTGCTCAATGGAACATGCGTTCAGCCAAGTCTTCTATGAAGGACATACAAGAGACGCTTGAAATCCTGGAAGACCTATACGGGGACGAGGCTTTTGACAGCGTTGACGAGTGGGAATCGCGTG
>MDSW01202440.1_pt1 | contig 19576 bp, 12 predicted proteins | sample 811171 | NCBI WGS metagenome assembly MDSW01 (sample SAMN05326641, study PRJNA326480) | marine metagenome | isolation source: seawater | place: Atlantic Ocean: North West | collected 2012 | reverse complement strand
TGAAAGGCGTCGATGGCGGGGATTGAAAGCGAGGGATGGGCGGAGAGACGCGCCGGGCAAAGTCCTTAAGGATCGGCGTTCACCACGCCAACGGGGTCGTATGGGGACCAGTGTATAGAACGCACCTGATTCGCCCCCGCGAGCTCTCGTCTCGCGTCCTCCAACTCCGCGAGTCGATGCGCCTCGTCCACCGCCTCCCTCTTCTTCTTCACCTCCTCCTCCTTCCTCCGCTTCGCCTCCTCCGCCGCCGCAGTCTCTCTCGCGTCCTCCTCCTCCGCCTCCGCGGCGTCGAACGCCTCCCTCGCGAGCGCGACGCGCAGCGCGCTCCTCGCGACTTCGCCGTCTCTCTCGACGTCGGCGACGCATCGACGCACCGCCTCCTTCGTCGCGCTCTGCGGGTCGTTCGTTCCGTAACGATAGCGACGTCGGGGTGGAGTCGATGGGCGGACGTCAGACGGAGTCGAAAGGCGTCATAGGGTCGGGCGTTGAAACCGAGGGGTGGGGGCGGAGAGACGACGGCGAAAGTCCTTAAGGATCGGCGTTCACTACGCGAACGGGGTCGTATGGGAACCGGCGCGAGGAGAACGCGCCTGCGCCGGCGTCGTGCCGTAGTTGTTCACCGCGCGCACGTCCGCGCCCCTCGCGAGCAACCTCCGCGCGATCCCCAGGTGGTGATTCGCGCACGCGACGTGCAGCGGCGTGTTGTCGAGCTCGCCGACCGCGTTGACGTCGGCGCCGTGCGATAACAACGCGGCGGCGACGAGTTCGTCGCCGACGTGGCACGCCCAATGCAACGCGCCGTCGCCGAGGGGTCCCGGTTCCGGCGCGGTAACCGTCGTCTTTGAGGCGTTATTCGCGTTCGAGTTCGCGTTCGAGGGGTTCGTCTTGGCGTCCTCGGAGTTGGCGTTCGCGCGCGCGTTCGGGTTCGCGCCGTGGTGGAGGAGGCGGATCGCCGCCGCCGTGCGCCTCGCGGCGACGGCGGCGACGAGCGGCGTCGCGTTCGTCGTCTCCGCCCTCGAATCGACGTGCACGCCGCCTCGGACCGCGGCGTCGATCGCGGCGACGTCGCCGTCCGTCGCCGCCTCGAAGATGTCCACGTCGATCGCGGGCGGCTCTTCCGCCGTGGGGGGTTCTTCTTCTTCCGCCGCGTCGGCGTCGTCGTCCTCGTCGTCCTCGGCGTCCGCGTCCGCGTCGGGGGGATCCGCGTTTTCAGGTTCCACCGGCGTCGTCGCGGGGGCGTCCTCCTCCGCGGCGGGCGCCTCCGGCTCGGGCGCCGCCGCCGCGGGTTCCGGCTCCTCGGGTTTCGCGGGCTCGTCCGCGGGCGCGGCGTCGACGTTCGGCGGCGTGTTCTCCGCCGCCGCGGTCGGGTCTGGAGGCGCGGAGCCGGGGGGGGGATCGGCGGGGGGGGGGGGGGGGATCGGAGCTCAATTTGGGTGACGACGCGACGCGAGGACGCGCGCGCGAGGCGGGTCCGCGGCGGCGGCGACGACGACGCGCGCGGTCCGATGGAAGAACAAAACGTCCGCGAGCGACGACGACGACGACGAAGTCGCGCGGCGCACCTGTTTCCTCGGTCATGACGCCCGCCGTGCTCGCGCGCGGGATCGCAGTGCCGGATTCGGCGACGACGACGGGCTGACGACGAACTGAACTGCTGAATGTGAAAAAAACTTTTTGTGTTCCGCCCCCGCGCTCGGATGCACGCATACGAGCTGATAGTCGTAGTCTATGATAAATAAATCCAACAGATCACATCGCGTCGCTCGCCGCCGCGTCACCCTCGACAACGATTACCTAAGCGGCGGCCCTCTGGCGAGCAAGTACTCCGCCTGGTGCTCCACGACGAACTCCCCTTCCGCGAACAGCCACTTCATGATCGGGTCCCGCTGCAACGCGCAAATTTTATTATGCGCGAGCGGCGCGAACCCGGGAAACTCCACGTCGACGTGATGCCACGCCATCGTCCTCAGCCCCGCGCTCATCCGCCGCTGCCATCGCAGATCCAAATTGGAGCGCCGTCGCAGGAGCGCGCTCGATCGATTCAACTGCGCGTCGTCCATCTCGCGCAGAGACGCGTCGAACGGCGCGGCGGCGGTTTCTCTCTCGTCCACGATCCTGGGGACGCCGCCGAAGCCGCCGCCGACGAAGTCCGGGGGGTATCCGCCGCCGCTCCCGACGGCCCACCCGCCAACGTTGTCGCCGACGGCGTCGTCCGCCCAGTCGCTCACGGTCTCGGTTATGCTGTGGTGGTGGTGGTGGTGATGTTCGTTCGCGGCGGTCGCCGCGGCGTCGGAGCCGTCGCCGCCGCCGCGCGCGCGCGACCGTTGACGTTCCATCTTCCTGCGCTCGCGCATCCACCGCGCGCCGTCCGGGTCGAGCGACGCGGTCTCGTACGCGACGAGGAAATCGTTCACCGCGTTGGCGTACGCGCATCGTCTCCGGAACGACGCGAGTGCGGGAATGAACGGCAGCGACGGCGTCGCGATTGAAGTCGAATCGTCGTCGTCGAACCCCTCGCCGCCCACCTCGCCCATCTCCACAAGCAGCGGGACGTCCCGCCGGTTCTTCCCCACGCCCCCGGCGTCCAAAAGCATCAGCTGCCGCGTCGACGGCCCCATGAGATTCCCGGTGAACGCGCGCACCGCCGCGGGGAACAGCCCGATCCATCCGAACGGCCCGACCCCCAAGTGCGGCGTCGCCGTCGTCAGGTACGTGTCCGGGATCAACCCCGCGATCGTCCCGGCGCCGCGCGGGCTCCGCCCGGGCCCGCGCGGGCTCGGCGGCTGGTTCCGCCACAGATCAGCGCCGCCGCCGTCGTCGTCGTTCGATCGACCCTTCCCCGGCGAGTCGTCCTCGTCGGCTTCGTAGAGCAACGCCGCGGCGTATCTCGCGTAGACGCCCCCCAACGAGTTCCCCACCATGGAGATGTAGACCAAGCTCGGGTGCGCGGCGACGACGGCGCGGATGTCGTCCGCGACGCGCTTCGCGCCGTTCGCGATTCCGTCGAATGACTTTGTCAGCGCGTTGCACCCGGGCGCGTGCACCAGGACGGAGTCGCCGCCGCGGCGCTTCAGATTCTTCTCGAGGCACGCGAGATCGTGCGGCGTGCCGCCGAGGCCGTGGATCAGGACGTACAGGTGCGTCGGGCCCTCGGGGTGCTGCGCGTTCTCAGCCTCCGCGAGGACGGCGAACGAGCGCGTGCGGCGGCGCACGCCCGCGGCGCGAGGAGACCCGGGCGCGTGCGTCGCGAGCGTCTGATGATCCATCGGCTCGAAGAATATGCTCGACAGCTGCGCGCGCGCGCCGCCCGCGCGTCTCGCCTTGCGATCGGAGATCTTCGCTCTCCAGTACGAGACGTCGAAGGCGTGGAACATCCCGCTCACGAGCGCCATCGCGGCGATGGAGAGGATGCGAAGGACGAGGAGGAAGCGGAGGAAGACGACGAAGTAGAGCCCGCGGATCGCCCAGATGATCAGCGAGAGCGTGAACTCCCACATGCGCCGATCGCGGCCGCGGAGGAGAGGACGACGACGACGCGACGACGACGACGACGACGCGACGACGACGACGCGACGACGACGACGCGACGACGGCGAAGCGACGGCGACGGCGGCGCCGCGAGCCTCGGACACGAGGATCGACCCCTTCGCCGCGAGTCGTGGATATGCCCTGTCGGACGATCGGGGGTCGGGTTTCGAGAGGCGGTTTCGAGCGCGCGCGCGGCGATTTTCTTCGAGAAGATTCCTCTTCGTCGCGTCGCCGCGTCGCCTTCGTATTCTTCTATCATATCATACCGTCTACCCTCGCGCCTATCGCTCGATGCTACCACCTAGACGCGCGTCCGTCGCCGCGTCGTCGCCGTCGCGTCCTCACTCCGGCTCGCCCTGCCCGAAGTACCTCCCCGCAATGGCGTAGCACACCTGCAGCCGCGGCAACGACGGATCCGTCGCGCGTCGCGTCGAGGCGCGCAACTTGGACAGCGCCTTCGCCGCGGCTCTGATCGCCGCGGACGTCTCCGCGTCCAGGGGGAGGCCCACGCGCGCGGACAGCGCGAAGAACCACGCCGCGCGGCGTCGCGAGAACGATATCGGCGACGGTTCAGGGGACGAACCGTCGCGGTCGCCGTCGTCGTCGTCGTCGTCGTCGTCGTCGACCGACGCTTCGATCGCGCGCGCGTGCTCGCGCAACAACGCCGCGCTCGTGAGGTCGTCGATCTCGAGCAGGAGACTCTCGTGCGCGAACCAATGCGGCGAATGTCCATCCCCTGAACCGTCGTCGTCGTCGTCTTCGCCCGCCAGCGCCGCGTCCGACGCCTTCGTCGCCGCCGCCGCCGCCGCGCGCGCGCCGTCGCCGCCGCCGCCGTCGTTCCCGAGCCGCGCCATCGCGCGCGTCATCGCCGCTCGGACGTCCGAAAAGTCCGCGAGGAACGCGTCGCGCCACGCGCGGTCCATGATCGCGTGCGGCGGCGCGGGCACGCACGCGGCGTTACGCTGCGCGCGCGACAGCTGGCTCCCTTTACGCGACGCGGACGCCGCCGCGAGTTCGCGCCTTCGATCGAGCGACGCCGACGCCGACGTCGACGTCGACGACCGCGACCGCGACTCCGGCGGCATCGAGGACGACACCATCACGTCCGGTACCTGCTTCGCCTCGTGCCTCACGCGTCGGAGGTACTCCAGGCCGTCCATCGGAGGGCCGGAGTCGAAGTCTGGGTCGCCGTCCGCGGGCAGCGCCGCGACGCGCATGCCGGCGTCGTCGTCGTCGGAAGACGACGACGACTCCGCCGCGGCCGCGGTCTCATTCTCCTCCTCCTCCTCATCCTCGGGCTCGTCGTTCCAGGTCGCGATGGTCGCTTCGCCGCCGGCGTCGCGCGGCGTCCATCGCGTCGCCGTCATCTGCGCGGGAGGGATGGGTATGGGTCGCGAACGAACGAACGTCAGCGCGGCGGCTCGCGGGGCGGCGCGGGCGGGTTCCGTTTCGTCTCGTCTCGGAGGAGGAGAGAATTGACGATTGTCATCGACGACGGCGCGACGGATCGAACAAGTACCGTCCGTCGCGGTGTACCTCCCTCGAAGGGAAGCGCCGCGCGCGCGAGGAGATGTGGCTGCGTTTCAAGAGGAAGCATCGTCGTGGGCGTCGACGGCACCCTTAGGATTATACGCAGCGCGCGCGAGGAGAAGCCGCGAGACGAGCGACGAGATCTGGCTAGGGATCACCGGGCGCCGACTTCGCGCCCGACGGCGGTTCGCGCACCTGCTCCGGTCGTCGTCGTTCGCCGTCCGCCCGCGCGGCTTCCTCACGACGACGTCATGTCGTCGCGGTGAACGGACGCGCGCGCGTCTTCGATGCGTCCACGCGATGCGTGCGCGTGCTGGCGGCGCGAAGGGGTGTGATGAGAGGGAGCTCGAACAGAAAGCGAGAACTCGCTGCGTGTGAGACTGGACAGCTGTGTCTTGGAGGCACTTTTCCGCGGAGACGCGTCGGAACGCGCTCGGGGACGCTCCCGTTCGCGCGGAAACGTTCGTCGTGAATGATACGTACAAATGGGCGCTATTCTTTCGTTCGTCTAGGCCGCCGCGAGCTCGAGCTCGAGTCTGTCCACTGACACTCGCGCGTCGGAAACGCCGCGCTCCGCCGCGAGGCGGTACCACTTCAGCGCCTCCGTTTTGTTCTCCGCCACGCCGCACGAGCGGAGTTCGTAGATGCGCCCGAGAGCGTGTGCAGCTCCTCCTGATCCCAGCTCCGTCGCCTTGACGTAAATTTCAACTGCCTTTGCTTCATTTTTCTCCACGCCATCGCCGTACCTGTAGCACGACGCGAGCCTACAGGTCGCGTCGGCGTGCCCACACCCAGACGCTCTTTCCCACCACTCCTTCGCCTTCGTGTAGTCTCGGTTCACGCCGTACCCGAAGCGGTAGCAGTATCCGATCTCGTTCATGGCAACGGCGTCTCCACGATCAGCGGCTTTACGCAACCAGTAGAGCCTCTTCTTCGTCGAATGTACAAGAATTGTATGGGTATCATCGAGCAACATATGTACAAGAATTGTATGGGTATCATCGAGCAACGCCCTCGGAGTGCCAGGTAACGACGCGTCTGCCTTCTCCGCGTCCCTCCACACCTTGCTCACCGCGGAGAGGCGAATGCGGTCTGTCGGGTCGCCCCCGAGGTGCGAGAACACGACGGCGGCGACGTTCTCGGGGATTTTGTTGAAACCGGTGCTCGAGCGCGTCCGCATGGCTCGGATCTGGGCGGGGGGCGGCGGCGGGGGAGGGGGGCGCGAGAAAGTGAAGAGTCGTAGCTTCTGAGCACTCGCTTTTGAAAGGTCGCGCGCGTGACGAGAGCTCGCCACTCCACTCCGCGCGCGACGCGACGACCCCATGAAGACCCCGGATTCGAAGCCCGCGAAGCGCCGCCACGCCGCCGCCACGCCGCCGACGACGAGACCGACGCCGCCGCCGCCGCGGCCGCCGACGTTCGGCGAAGTCCTCCCGCTCGCGGTGTCGATGACCAAGGCGCTGCGCGTCGCCGCGAGGCGCGACGCCGAGCGACGAAAGCGCGAGCTCCGCGCGCTCGGCGAGCTGCGACGACGGCTCGACGCCGCGTGCGTCGCCGCGGAGGACGCCGCCGCGGAGGGCGACGTCGTCGGGAGGCGCGGCGGAAGCGCGAGATCCGCGCTGTTGCTGCGCGCGGCGTGGGTTACCGGCGACGACGGCGACGGCGACGACGACGGCGGCGGGAGCGACGACTTCCGCTTCCTGCGCCGCGCGAGGGCGTATCGCCTCGCGAAGCTGACGACGACGACGACGACGACGACGAAGCCGTCTGCCCCCCCCGCGCGCGGAGGCGCGATGAAGCCGCCGGCGTCGGAGCCGTCGAGGTCCGCGACGCGAGCGAAGGACGTCGCGCGCGCGGTCGACGACGCCCCGGACGCGTTCGTCGCCGCGGAGCTCCTCCTCGAGGTTGTCGGCGTCGGCGACGGCGACGAAGGCGAAGGCGGCGGCGGCGACCCGCGCGTCGTCCCGCTTCCCGAGGAGACCCTGCGCGAATACGTCGCCGGCGCCGTGCGCGTCATCGCGGCCGCGGCGTCGAGAGATCGCGACGACCGAGAGCGCGCCGCGCGGGCGACCGGCGGACGACGCGCGGCCGGCGCCGCGAACGCGGCGGGCGGCGCGGCTTCCGCGACGGCGCTCGCGCGCGACGTCGCCGGCGCGCTCCTCGACGCGTCGCTCGCGCTGCGCGAGCGGCGCGACGACGGCGGCGGCGACGCCACGTTCATCGCCGCCGCGGCGGCGCCCATCGCGATCGCGATCGACGCGATCGTTCGAGACGCGCGCGCGTCGTTCGCGGCGGAGCTGTTGACCGCGGCAGCTTCGACGATTGAAGCGCGGTTCAAAGACGCGTTCGAACCGGTTCCTATTCGCGCCGGCGTCGCCGTCGTCGCGCCCGCGACGCCGCGGCTGTCGCGCGCGATCGAGAGCCCGATCGAAGAAGCGCTCGTCGCGTGCGATCGGCTCGAGTCCTCGGGCGTCGCGTTCGCCGTCGCCGAGCGCGTCGTCGCGCGGTTCGGGCGCGTTCTTCTCACACTGGTTCCCGTACGACCGCGTCGGCGTGGTGAACGCCGTTCCTTAAGGACTTTCTCTCCCGGCGGCGCATCTCTCCGCCCATCCCTCGAGTTCAATCCCGACACACCTCGATGCCTTTCATTTCCGCTTCTGACGCCTTTGAACTCCACCCCGACGTTCGCTCGTATGGACCCTCGACCCTCATCAGCCGCGTCGGACGCGCCGCCGCCGCACGCGAGGAGGCCGACCCCGCGGCCGGCGACTTCGCGGCCGCGACGGAGGCGCTGACGACGACGCGCGAGCTCCTGACGCGCGCCGCGCGGACGACGCGCGAGCGCGCGAGAGGGCGCGGTCTGGCGCTGTACGTCCTTCGCGCCGAGCGACTCGCGGCGATGGCGCTGGCGGCGTCGGACGCGATGCGCGCGACGACGCGATGATAGGGCCCTACGATGAGGAGTGCCTACGTTCCTTTACTGTGCGCGTGCGTACACGTACTACGGCGAGTAAGTTGTTACTTCCGCTCTCGCGATCAAATGCCTATTCGTCCCCATCCTTTCGGGGCCGGGTTCACCCACTCCGTGTCGATCAAGTCCGCGTCCGCGTTGGCTTTCACGAGCGCCGCGTACGTCTCCAATTTCTCCGCCGCGTCCGTCGCTGCGGCGCGACGACGAGAGGGAGGGGATACGTCGAGGGTGGGTCACCACGATTGGTCAGCGGGCGATCGTATCCGAGTAGATGTGATGATGTGTATGTAAATGTGTGGTCGATATTCGCGCAAAATGACACGTGTCGGCATCAGATCGCACGCGACGCACCGTTCCCGAGCAACCCGCGCGCGGTGACGCCCTTCGTCGCGAGCCCCTCGTCCAACAGCTTCAACGCGTACAGCACGTCGATCGACGGCGGCGCCCTCGGGTCGTTCACGCACGAGTACACCAAGCACAGCGGGTCGTCCGGGTTGTTGAAGTCCGGCTGCAGCGCTCGCCCGAGCGGGCCGGTCTTCTCCGGGAGAAGTTTCCAGAGATCTTCGCGGTCGCGCGCGAACGGCGATCGCTCGGAGGAGAGGTATCGATCGAGCCCGCGCGCGGTGACCCAGAACGCGCCGAGCGCGTTCGCGTGCAGGCGCGATTTGAGCGCCGCGCGCGTCGACGAAGCGAGCGGCGCCGCGATCGCGAGCTCCGGGTCGTCGTACGCGAAGTCGCCGTCGTCGCTCGCGGAGGCGGACGACGACGTGGCGTCGCCGAGGGCGTCGCGCAGCTCCGAGGCGACGGCGGCGAGCTCGACCGCGACCGCGTCGAGCGCGGCGACGTAGTCCGCGAGCGGGAGCAGCGGCCCGCCGACGGCCTCCGCGGCGGGGCGGACGGACCCGAGCGCGGCGGCGAGGACGCGCGGCGGCGACGCGAGGGAGACGCCCGTCGCCGTCGCCGTCGCCGCGCCGACGACGGTGCCGAGAAGGATAGATCGTCGCGACGACGACGACGAAGACGACGATGACGACGACGACGACGCGTCGCGGTCGCGCGGCGGCGGCGCCGACGTCGCCGACGCCGACGCCGCGACGTCGCGCCACGGTCTCGAGCGACGCGATACCGCGCGCGTGAGCGCGCGGGAGGCGGCGCAGGTCGTCGTCATCGCGCTTCGACGAGTGTTGACGGCCTCGTTCCGGAAGCCCCGGACGAGCGACGCACAGCTGGCAGGGCTGGTCGGGCGCGGTCTTGTCAAGAACGAACGACGCTTCCGGTCAGTCCCGCGTCGCGGCGACTCGCGCACACCAGCGCGCGCCCGCGAGTCGACGCCGCACGCCCCGCGCGGCGCCGCTCGCACGCTCTCCCCGAGCGCGCGCGCACCGCGGTCGAGCGGAGTCCCGCGTCGTCGCCGCCGCCGTCGCCGCCGCCGCCGCGTCGCGTCGGTCGCGTCGGATCTGCCACCGGAACGTCTCGCGCTTCCTCGAGAGGCGGACGTCCGTCCGCGCGCGATGATCCCTCGACGGAAGGTCGACCGCGACGCCAAGCTGGACGAGCTCGTGGACGATCGCCTCCTCGCGGACCTTCGAAGGCGCGTCTCGGCCCGTGATCGACTCTCGCCGGTGGCGCGCTGCCCTCCTCGCGTCGTCGTCCTCGTCCCGCGGACCTCCTCGAAGGTCAACATCGATCGCCTCGCCTCGCCCGCGCCCTCGACTCATCGATCATCCCCCCGCGCCCGCCTCCTCCGCGGAACAGGCACCCGCCGCCGCTGAGCGACAAGAGCAAGAACGAGAACGGAGGGAAAGCGAGCGAGGACGTCCTCACGTCCATGGCGCGTCGGCTGGTGCGCGCGTCCCCGAGCGCGTCGACCCCCCGCCCCGTCGCGGCGTCTCGCGCGAAAGCGACGACGCGCGCGCATTCGCATTCGTCCCCCCGAGTGCCGACACGACATCCGGATATTCAGTTTCCGTTCCTCGTCCGTCCCGACGCGTCGCGTCGCGTCGCGTCGCTCACCGCCCGAGCCCTTCTCTCCCCGCCCCTCCCCTCGCCGATCGACTCGATCGCTCCACCCGCAGGGCGGTCTCGAGCGCGAGGTCATCAGCCTGAGGAGCGCGAATCAGCGCAAGACGGAAGACCTCGCGCTCGCGCGCGACGAGTGCGAATCGCTGCGTCGGAGACTCCGCGCGCCCAGAGCCGTCGGCGGCGCGCCGAACGGAGGGTTCGTCGCGTCCGACAGACACGTGTCCGTGTCCGACAGACGCGGTGGCTCCCCGACGTCGTCCAGCGGCGGCGACGCGCGCGACGACGACGACGAGGAGGAGGAGGACGAGGACGAGAGAAGGGCGCTGCGGTCGGAGATGGAGGCGCTGACGCGCGCGCTCGCGAGCGCGGAGGGTGAAAACCGCGCGATGAAGCGTTTTTTGAAAGACTACGGAATGACGTGGGTGGGCGAACCCGATCGCGGTGGCGGCGCGGGCGATGAAGAACGTCGCGGCGGCGCGATCGACGGACGGCGGCCGCGCGAGAGGAAGGTGAAGTCGACGCGGCTGGAGCGAAGAGCCGCCGCGGCGAGGGAGGAACGCGTCGACGGCGGCGGCGCGCCCGGCGCGGGCGCGGGAAGGAAACTGGGCAGTCGCGGCGACGCGAAGTCGAGGTCGCGTTCGCCACCGTCGGACGAGGATGCTACGGCTCCCGCGAGCGTGCCGTGCGGCGCCGCGCCCGCGTCGCCGCCGCCGTCGCGGAGAGCGTCCGCCGCTGCGAAGGCGTCGATGTCGTCGGCCACGGAGAAGGCGGCGACGACGACGACGACGACGGAAAAAGAAACCAAATCTGTGCGCGGCGGCGGCGGCGGCGGCGGCGGCGGCGACGCGTACGCCGTGGACATGACGAAACTGCTCAAGTCCCTGAAGGAGCTCAACCACGCCGCGGGCGACGGCAAGGGTGTGGTGCAACAGTCCAGCAACGGCGAACGGAAGCTCGTGATGCCGTCCGCATTGCCGCTCACGCTGTTCAAAGACGGGTTCATTCTCCGCGACGGTCCGTTTCGAGCGTTCGACGGCGGTGGCGACCCCGCGCGAGGGAAAAGCAACCGCGCGTTCGTGACCGACCTCATGGACGGATACTTCCCGTCCGAGATGAAGCACACGCACCCTGAGGGCGTGCCGTTCAAGTTGATCGATAAGACGAGCGAGGCGTTCGACCCCGGGTTCAAGGCGTTCAGCGGCGTCGCCGCGCGACTCGACGGCGTCGTCGACGGCGTCGGCGCGAAGGCGGCGTACCACGTCGGACGCCGCGGCCACGGCGGCGAGGGCAAGACCGCGGCGTTTCTCGCGAAGCTCCCGGAGAAGGTGATACGAGACGGGAACGTGATCGACGTCCGCGGCGACATCGCGGCGTATTGCGGTTCGAAGCCCGGCGGCGGCGGCGGCGGCGGCGTCGTCGACCTAGACACGACGTGCCGTCGGGAGCACTTCATCGCCGGCATGGCGGCGGCGGCGGCGAAGACGAACGACGGTTCAGTTTATGAACCGTCGCGGCGACCGGCGGTGTCTCCGAACGAGGTGACGACGCTTCGGGTCAAGGGCATGGACGGACGGCGGATGTACGCGTTGACGTTACGAGCGTCGGACACCGTCGGAAAACTTCGCGCGTACCTGAAGCGCGCGACGGAGGAGGACGAGGACGACAAGAACGTCGGCTTGGGATTCGAGATACGAGGCGCGTACCCGCCGAGGGCGTACGCGGACGACGACGAGACGCTCATGGAGGCGGGGCTCGTGCCGAACGCGGCGCTGTTGCTCAAGCCTATACCTTTATAGAGAAGATCAGAGAGGACTAGTAGACTAATAAGTACGTACACGTAGGACTTCCGGGAGCGACGCCGCGGCGACGCGCGGACCGCGACGAGACGCCGCCGAAATTCGTCACCACGAGACGAACATTCGCACGGTCTCATCTATCCCGCGCCTGCACACCGGACACTGCTTCACGTTCTGCGCGCACCGCCAGCACATGAGCGAGTGCCCGCACGGTTTCAACACGCTCTCCACGGGGGCTTCCATGCAGATTTTGCACGTGACCCCTCCGCCGCCGTGCCCGCCGAGGCCGCCGCGTCCGAACCCGTGCTTCAACGCGTCCACGATCCGCAGCCGCGGCCCTTTCGGCAGCCCGATCTCTTTCATGTCCGCGTCGGACATCAGCGCCAAATCCGCGACGGTCGTGACCTCCGCCTCGCTCAAGGTCTCGACGTGGTTCGACAGACCGATGTCGAGCATGAAGGTCTTGATCTCGTCCGTGCATCGATTCCTCGGCCCGGACGCCCTCCGCCACTCGAGAAACTCCCTCGTCTTTTGGTTCAACCGCGACGTGGACTTCCGCAAGGCGAGCGCGCTGTTGCCGGCGCCGCCGCCGCCGCTCGTCCCGGTCCCGTTCGAGTCGCGCAGGTCGCCCCCCGAGCGGCTCCGCGACGGCGGCGGCGAGTCGGCGGCGACTCCGTCGGCGAGGGAACCAGCAGACGACGACGACGCTTTCTTTTTCGGCGGCGTCGTCATTCCCCGCTCTCTCCCCGCTCTCTCCCCGCGTTCGTTCGCGTTCGCGACGACGACGTCCGCGCGCGCCATTCCGCACGCCGCGCAGACGCTCTTCGCCATCGGATTCAGCAGCGTGCACACGCTGCAGCCCCAGTGCTTCCCGGAGACGCTTCTCAAACGCGCGCGTCGCGCGTCGCGGTCGCGGTCGCGGTCGCCGTCGCCGTCGCGGTCGTCGCCATCGTCTTCTCCCGCGGCGTACTTATTCCTTCTAACGCCGTTCCGTCGACCGGTATTATTCCCCGACGACGACGCATTGCTACCCCCCGACGGCGGCCCGTCGGTGGCGTCGCTGGGCGCGTCCATGTTCATGACCGGGTCGCCGTCCTCGACGTCGTCGAACCGCGCGGCGGTGAATCGATACTTGGGGCCTTTTTCCGAGCGATCAAGAAACCCGCTCGCGGCGGTGTCGCCGTCGACGTTGAACCTCCCCAAGTGCGCCAACAGCTTCGTCATCCCGTGCTCTTTGATACCCGCGACGACCACGCCCGCGTCTTTGCTGTTCACGTTCAGAAGCCGGTACAGATATTCCGCGGGGACGAACATCTGCGGAAACCGAGACACCAACAGCTGAAACTCGCTGAATCCCATGCGTTTCGTCGCGCCCATGTTCCGCGCCATGAGCTCCACCTCGCGCTGAAGCTCCTTCGGGTTCCCCGGGATGATCGGGTTGTACGTCGACGGCCGCGCTCGAAACGCGAGCTTGATCTGCGACCGCGGTTTCGGCTTGTACTGCGAGTGGTCGGAATCTAAAACCGCCTTGACCGCGCTGAGGAGCTCAAACTTATCGAGCGAGCCGTCGCCGTCCAGGTCGATGAGGCGATACGCGAACTGTATGCGTCGCTCGAACGAGTCCACTTGGAACTTGGACAGGCCGTACACGAACTCTCGGAAGCCGATCTCGCCGGAGTTGTCGAGGTCGAATATCTTCACGAGGCGGTCGCAGAAGATGTCGGGCTTCAAGCCGAAGATGCGCGTGAATCCCACCCTGTCGAGCTGCCCGGCCAAGTCTGGCGCGCCGTCGAGGAACATGGCGTGCAACCGCGCGAGCGCGTCGTGGAATCGTCGTTCGCTGACGGCGTCCTTCTTTCCGCCCGCGCTGCTCGCCATCGGTGACCCGGGCGCGAAGCCCTTAGCCTCCCTCGCTTCCGTGAAGAACCGGAACGAATCCCGCCGTCTGAGCGCGGCCGCGAAGGCGTCCTTGTTCTGGTACTTTCCCTCCGCGTTCTCGAGCTGATGATCGATGCACCCGAGGCTCACCTGCAGGGACTGGCACCCGCCCATCCTCTCGCGACGACTGGAGGAGGGAGGGAGCGGAGGGAGGGTTCGACGACGGTTACCGCGCGTCGGGCGTGGACGCGCTGGGTTTCATGGCTCGCTTTTCGCGAGGCGCGCGCGGCGCGGCGCGGCGCGACGATCTGTGAATGGCCCCTTCGCCCGTCCGACTGCTGTTAGTTGTCCGACTGGACGAAACCGCCTCGAGTCGATTTCGCCGTTGTTAGCGGCGACCGCCATTCGATCGATGCGCGCCGCGTGCTCCGCGAGTCGCGTCGCCCTCACCGCGGCCCGTCGCTTCCAACAGCGCGCGTCTACTCCTCATCCTCATCCTCTCGCACCACCTCTCCACTCGCGCCCCCACCCCCCCGCGTCGCGCTTGAGATCCACGATGGCGGGCACGGGCGACGAGCGCGCCGCGGCGATCGAAGCCGCGCTCAAGGGCATGGAGAACAGCGGCGAGCCGACCATCTTCGACAAGATCGTCGCCAAGGAGATCCCCGCGACGGTCATCTACGAGGACAACCTGTGCCTCGCGTTCCGCGACGTCGCGCCGCAGGCGAAGACGCACTTCCTCGTGATCCCTAAGATCCGCGCGGGTTTAACGCGCCTGAGCAACGCGGAGGAGGAGCACAAGGCGCTGTTAGGGCAACTCCTGTTCACCGCGCAGAGAGTCGCGAAGGACGAAGGACTCGGGGAGGGGTTCCGCGTCGTGATCAACGACGGCGTGCAAGGGTGCCAGAGCGTGTACCACCTGCATCTGCACGTGTTAGGCGGGCAGCAGCTCACGTGGCCGCCGGGGTGCGGCTGACTGCGAGGAGGAGGAGGAGGCGCGGTGACGACGAGAGGGAAGTTATGAATCGAACGAAGAAAATGGTACGCATCCGTCGCGTCGCGTCTACGACGCCTATTTCATCGTCACCGTCCGTCGTCTATCGTCAGTCCGCCGCCGGCTGTATCTCCGACATTAGCTCCCCCTTCGGCTCCGTCGCCGCCGCGGCGGCGTCCGGCTCCGCCTTCACCGGCGGCGCCGCGGGCTGACCGTCCGCCGCCGCCGCAGCCGCCGCCGCCGCAGCCGCGCCCTCTCCTCCCCCTCCCTCGCCGCCCGGCGTCGGCTTCGGGTTCGCCGCCGCCGCGGCGTCGAACGCCGCCCTCGCGTCCCCGTCGACGTCCCTCCCCAACGCCTTCGCCAACGCCGCGATGTCGAACGTCGCGTCCGCGGCGCGCAACGCCCCAACGACGTTTTCGACGCCTTTCAAAAAATCCTCCACGAGCGCGTCGGCGAGCGGCGGCACCTCTGGGACGCGAAGGAACACGTCCTCGTCCGCTTCGTGGTACAAACGCGCGTTCGTCGCGATCTGTTTGACGTCGTCGATGACCGCGTCCACGGAGACGTAGCCGCCGCCTCTGGACAGGTTTCTGGATATCGTGCCGAGGTCCATCTTGCGCGACACGAACTTGTCGTAATCCGGGAGAATTTTCCGCGTCACCGGGGCGCAAAACGCCTGGTACTTCGGCTCCGACTTGACTTTGTTGATGACGTCGGATATGACGCCATCCCGGGAGTCGTTCCGGAACCGTGACGTCGTCCCAAGCCTGGATTTCAGCGCCGCGGCCTTCGCCTTACCGCCGCCGCCGGACGCCCTCGGCGGCGGCAGCGTCGGCTTTTTGAGCGACAGCGCGATTTTCAGCGACTTCCGCGGCGCCTCCGCGGCGGCGGCGTCGGACGCTTCCTTCCCCGCGGCCAACGCGGCGAGATCCTGCTGCGACACCCCGCTCGTCTTCTTGAGTTCTTCGAGCTTCTTTCTACGCCGCCGCACCTTCTCCATCGTGCGCTTGCGCAACCGGATGAGCTCCTCTTTCTCGTCCAAAGTTCCGTGGAAGTTCGGCGCCTTGATGGTCTTCGCGGGTAACCCCTCCCCGGACTGCCTTCTCGCGGCGCCGCTCGCGCCGCCCGCGGCGCCGCCGTCGCCTTGAATACCGATGCTCTCCGCCTCGACGCCGTTCGGATACAGAATCGTCATGACCGCCTTCTCCGCCGCTTCGAGATCTACCGTTTTGCCGTCGTCTTTTAATCGCCTGGCTTTCATCCACGCGTCCCCGACGGCGGCGCTGACGTCGTCTTCAATCTTTTCCACTCGCCCGTCCGGGTACGTCCGCGTGATGATGCGTTTGAGCTGTAAACGCTTCCCCGGCGGCGGTTTCGTTGGGTCCGGCGCGGCGTCCTTCGCCGCCGCGGCGGCGGCGGCACCCCCATCGGCAACCCCCTCCGCGGCCGCGTCCTCTTTCTCTTTCATCATCCGCCGCATCTCCTCGAGCTCTCGACGTTCCTCGTCCTCGTCCGGACCGTCGCGTTTGTCCTTGTCCATCGCGCCCTCGAGCTCGTCCGCGAGGGAGTCGTCGGACTCGGACTCGTCGCTGCTGCTCTCGTCGTCGTCGTCGTCGTCGTCGTCGCCGTCGATGTCGTCGCCGTCGGACTCGTCGCTGCTTCCGCCGCCGCCGCCGCCGCCGCCGCCGCCGCCGCCGCCGCGCGCGGCTTTTTTATCGTAAAACTGCTTACGCATCGCCTTGTAAATCTTATTCGCGGCGTCGTTCTGCTCCTGCATCTGCTGCGCGATGCCGACGCGGAGCGACCGCGCGAAGCGGCTCAGGCCTTCGTGCGCGGCGTTCTTATCCGCGGTCGCCGCGCCGGAGAGCTCGCGAATCAACCCGATGCGTTTCCAGCGGTGTAATTTTTTGATATCCGCGAGAGGGACGCCGAACCCGGTCAAGATGCGTTCCGTCTGCGGCATCGTGAGCTTCCTCAAGTCCGCGTCCGTGCCCGTGACCGTCCCGGGCTTGACCTTCGCGGTCGTCGGCATGTCCGGGTCCTTCGGCGGCTGCCGTCGGACGTAGTGATAAAATTTCCCGGTTTTCTCCCGCATCTTCCGCGACGCGTCCAGATGAAGCACCGCTCTGCCGCCCACCGCGGCGAGAAACTCCGTCGTCTGCGCCCACGGCTGCAGCTGCAGCATGAGCTCCAAGTCGCGGAACCGGTTCCTCTGCGCGATCGGCGTGGATCTGTAAATCATCTGAAACGCGTTGAGCATCTGCGTCGCGGACGTTCCCATGAGCTTGCGGATGCGATTGACCTCGTCCGCGGTGCGTCCGCGTTCGAGCTTACTCCTCGCCGCGCGCATCGAGTCAAACGCGCAAACGTCTTCGGGCGGGCACATCCTGTGGAGCATCAGGTCGTCCTCGAAGCGATACGTCGGGTTTAACTCGAACTCGTCCGCGTCGTCGTCGTACAGGTCGTCCGCGCGTCGACGCGACCCGGGAGGGCGCACGGGGAGCAGAATCTTTTGACGGATCCGCCGCTTGATGTCCTTACCCTGAATCGCGCGGTGGAACATCTTCTCGATGTCGCTCACCTTGACGCGCATCTCTGACTCCGGGACGCGGTCCGCGCGCTGCTTGAGCAGGCTGAATATGCACGCCGCGTTCACCGCGCGCTCTTCGAAGTCGCGCAGGCGGTCCGTGTTCGGCTGGAACACCTCGACGTGCGGCTCCTCTTGTCCGACGACGAAATGTTCCGTGACCTCGCGAAGCGAGAGCTCGCCGTGCGGCCCGCGAATGAGAATGTACAAACCCTCGTCGGATTTGATCCGCCGCTGGAATATGGGCGCGCGGAATAACGTCGTCTCCAACGCCTCCTGCGGCTGCCCGGGCGGCAGCTCGCTTATGAACGGCGACGACGCTTCCGGTCGCAGGTCCACGACGTGGCGCGTCCCCCCGTGCGTCAGCGCTCGGCCCGTCGTGTCGCCTTGCGTTTTTCGCCGGTAGTACGTCACGCGTTTCGCGCCCATGCCAACCTTCGCGATCAACGGCGGATCCTTCTCCGCGTACGACACGAGCATGAGCTGGCCGTTCGTCGCGCTCAGATCCGAGATGTCTTTCATCGCGCTCGCGACCGCTTCCGCGGGGTCGCCGGCGGTCACCGCGGCGGCGGCGGCGGCGGCTTCCGCGGAGGTCTGACCCGCCGCCGCCGCCGCCGCCGCCGCGTCCGCCTCCGCGCCCTCCTCCCCGAGCGCTCGCGCGAGCGCAGCCTGCGCGGCGGCGACGTTCGGCGGTTTCTTTTCCCGCGCGACCGCCTCGTCGATGACCGTGATCTTCGTCGCGACGACGTACAGAAGCGGCTCCGGGACGCGGCTCTTGATCCCGCAGGATTCGATCGTCGTTTTTTCGTCGAGATGCGGCGGCGACGGCGCGGGCTCACGCTCTTTTTTGCCGCCCGCGCCCGCGTCCGCGCCCGCGTCCTCCTCCTTCTCTTTCTCCGCCGCCGCCGCCGCCGCGTTGCGCCTCGCGACCGCGTCGCGTTCCTTCACGTACGCTTTGTACGACTCGCCCTCCGGATAGAAGACCTGCAGCGGCCCCATGTCGTCCCCGTTCGGCCACTTCTTCCTCACGCGCCTCACCAGCGCGTCGATCGTGTCCGACGGCCGCACCGCGATCTTCGTGATCGGCGAGTCCGTCGTCAGCGACCGCACGTGAACGGTAAACTTTTCATCCTTCGCGCTCTTCTTCATCCCTAAATTCAACGCGATGCGATGCCGCTGCACGTGCGCGGGCGGCGTCATCATCGGAGGCGTCTTCGGCCAGTGCTTAATGTGCTGATGCGGCGCGAACTGCGGCGGGCCCGCCACGACAGCGGTGTTGTATATCCCCTCCATCCGCCCGGGCCGCCCGACGAGGCCTTTATCTTTCTTCCCCGCGCCGTCCATCCCGTCGCCGCCCTTGTCGGCGTCGTCGTCGTCGTCGAGGGAGATGTGCAGAAACGCGTCGAGGTCGTCCGCGGGCTCGAGTGCGCGGCCGGGTTTTACGTCCGCGGCGGCGGCGGCCCACCGCCGCGTCGCGCGCGCGTCCTCCTCGCCGGTGAAGTACGACCGCAGCCGTAAGTACTCGTCGTTCGGGTTTATGAACACCGGGGGAACGATCCGGCGCCCGCCGCGGCCGTCGCCCTCCCACTCGACGTCCTCGAGCCAGTCCCCTCTCGCGAGCGCCTCGTTGCGTCGGCGTAACATCGACGCCGCGGCGCCTTCTCGCGACGCCGCGAAGCGCACGTCGGAGTAGATCCCGGGACCGAAAACGCCCGCGCCGAAGACGTCCGCGGAGCTCGTGTTTTCTTCTTCAGCGTCCGCGTCCGCGTCCGCGGCGGCGTCGGCGGCGGCGGCGGCGTCCGCGGCGGTCGCGTCCGCTGCCGCCGGCGTCTCCGTCTCCGTCGTCTTCGCTCCGACCGCCGCCGCCGCGCCGTCCGCGGGCGCGGCTTCCGAGACGGAGGGTTTCGACCGCGTCGCCGCGTCGCCGCCGCGTGGGTGGGGGTCCCGTCTCGGTTCCCCCCACAGACGCGTGCTCTGCGGGTGACGCGTGAACGGGACAGACTCCGCGGGGAGAAACGCTTCCGGGTCCTCGCCCCACCACTTCCGGACCCCGGTCTTCACGCCGCGGGAGTGTCGAGGGGCGTGGTCGTTCGGAAGCGACCCCGCGGGGACGGCGGACGCGTCGGGCACGGGAGCCGCGACCGACGTCGCCGACGGCTTCGTCGTCGTCGTCGTCGTCGTCGTCGTCGTCGTCGTCGCGGGAGCCTTCCCCGCGGTCGAGCCGCCGCCGCCGCCGCCGCCGCCGCTCGGCGCCGCGGGCTTCTCCTCGG
>MDSW01184121.1_pt1 | contig 19577 bp, 17 predicted proteins | sample 811171 | NCBI WGS metagenome assembly MDSW01 (sample SAMN05326641, study PRJNA326480) | marine metagenome | isolation source: seawater | place: Atlantic Ocean: North West | collected 2012 | reverse complement strand
GTTTCTAAGTTTTCATTTAAAATTAAACTTATTTCAAAAATACTTCTTTTGCCATTGCTATAAGCTAAAATATTTTTTATTGTTTTATTTTTTCCATCATTTTTTTTACTTATGGTAGACATTAAAGATCTTTTACCAAGATTAGGTTCACAAAATGTAGTAGTCATTGGATAAAGATCACTTATTTCACATGCATTAATAATTCTTTTCAAAGTATTAAATGAATTAATCATACCATGTTCGCTTATAAACTTTAGGTTATCTAGGCTTGTGTGATATTCTTTAAAAGTATGATATTTAGATCTGGCAAAACCTGAGATTGGCAAATTTACCTTAGGCGAGCAATACTGTCTTTCATCTGAACCTCGATCTAAAAAGGAGTATCTTTTAACATTTTTATATCTAACAAGTGAAGCTTGTAAAGCAAAGTCTGATAAATTTGTTTTGCTTGGTGAGTTTATTATAGAATAAAATTTATTATCTCCTAAGCAACTTAGGGTAAAGCCAAATATTATATTTTTTTTTAAAATATTTAATCTTTTGGATAGGTAAGCTATGGATCCAATAGTTTCAGGAAGAAAAACAAATCTATATGAATATTTATTTCTTGGAAAATTTTCTTTTATATATTTAACCAAAAAAGCCTGTATAACTACAGAAGAGATGTTGTCATTGGCCATCGATGGGTGACAAATATATGTAGAAAAAAAAATTTCTTTCTTTGATTTACCTTTTATAAATGTTTCTGCTATTTTAAGATAATCATCTGAAAATTTACTATTAATATTTACATAAAATTTATTTCCTTTTAAATTTTTTACTTGATTTTTAGATAAACAAAATCCCCATCTTTTTTTATAATATGAAGCAACATATGGGATAGCAGTGCTTGTATTGTCAGTAAAAATATTTTCAATTAATTTTTTTCTGTTAATCCACCCAGTTTTAGAAATGGAATATTGCATAATATGTAAATTATTTTTTTTTACATCGATAATTTTTTTTCCACTACTATCTTTTATATAAGCATTTATTAAATTCCATTTTTTTGGTATAATCCAGTCAAACACTTTTGTTCCACTTTTTAATTTTATATATTTAAATTTTATTTTTAATATTTTACTTAAGTAATTTAGAGATTTATCATTATTTTCAGTTATTAATGATCTGTGTAATGGAAACAGGTCTTTAACTAATTTAAACATATTTTCTTTATTTATAATCATAAAAAATCAAATTATTTTTGGCTCCCAAATTATAATTTTTTCATTCAAAAGTATATTGCTTGAAAAATTTCTATCAATTATTTTTAAATTAATTTTATTTTCTTTTTTTAATTCAATTAGTTGGTTGATAAATATTTTATTATAATCACAGTTATTAAAGTATTTCTTTGACAATTTTTCGAGAGTATTTTTTGGCTTATTAATATATGTAGCTTCAAAATGTATAACAATTTTTGGTTTTTTTTTTAAAATTAGCTTAAAAAAGCTTTTTTTTAAATTAGGTATGCACATAATTGAATTATAAGTAAAAATAATTGAATTTCTTTTTACGAATTTTAGATCTTTAAGATTTAAAAAATCGTATTTTATTGTTTTAATGTTAAACTTATATTTTCTAGATATTTTATTAATTATTTTAAGTCCAGTAATGTTGAAATCACAAGCATAGAATTTTCTAAATTTATTAAATTCATGAAATAAAAGTGAAAATATAATCCTTCCAAATCCTGAGCCTAATTCAAATATATCAGTTTTATTATTAGAAAATTTTTTTAAAGTATTGATTATTTCTTTTAAATTTTCTTTAAAAAAATAACTATTTGTTATTTTTTTATGTTTTTTATTTTTAATATAATAACCATTTCTATTATAATTTTTTAAATAAGTTAAAATTATTTTTTTATCATAATTAGATTTAGAAAAAATTTTTTGTGTTTTATTAAATTTATCATTATATTCAGTCAGGTTTTTCTCTTTATTTCTTTTTTCTTTTTTATTTCTTTGATAAAAATATTTTTTTTTTATCAATTCTATTTCAGTTTGTTTCATCGATTAACTTTATTGAAAAAAGGTTTTATTTGTATTTTTGTAAAACTCAGCTGCAGCAAATACATTTAATTCTTTCTTAAATTTTATCTTGTATTTGTATTTTATTAAATAATTATAAAAATAAAATTCAAGATTTTTAATTTCATTTTTGCTGCAAACTTTCATGAATCTATTGATATTAATTTTAGATATTGATGTTTTCTTTTTTCCCACAAAATTATTACTTCTCCATTCATGATTTAAAAATGTAGTTTTTAAATCAATTTTTTTTTTTAAGGACAAAAATTTTTTAATTTTATTTAATTCTTTATTTGAGTTTATTATCAGATCCTCATATTTAATTATTAAATAATTTTTTTTACCAATTAATTTCTGATTTAAGCTTGCAAATTTGTAAGAGTTGTAAACTCTAAATATAAGACTAAACATTAGATGGTTCAAATTCTTTGAATTTTTTTTATATCTAAACTTCCATCCAGATTTTAAAGATGCCCAATTGTCTCTTGGATCTCTAATTATGTGTATAAATTTTGCATTTCTAATTTTTTTTTTTATCTCTGCAGCGTAAATTTCGGTTGAAGAAGTTTTTTCAATCCATAATCTACGGTCTAATTTATCAAAGGCTTTTGCGAAATAAAATGCTCTTAACTTTAGAATTTCTGAAAAATCATGATTTTTATTTATATGCTTTGTATAATTCAAAAAAATATTATATTTTTGAATTAATTCTGTTTTAGTTTTTTTGTTTGTTTTTAAGTTATTAATTTCTTTTAATATTTTTTTATTACATTCATTTAAAGCTGTTATTTTTTTTTTTAGATTGGCTTTAATTACATAGGGGTAAAATAAATAAAAAAAACCGTTATCACCTGGAATTGTCATGCATTCATTATTGTTATCAAATAAATTTATTAACAATGTAGTTCCAGCTTTTCGGTGACCACAAATAAATACAGGATTCTTCAAAAAATTAGATTTATACATTAGAATACTTATTAATTTACTATATATACAAAAATTAAAATATCGAAATGAAAAATATTGCAATAGTTGAGGCAAGATACGATTCTACAAGATTAAAAGGTAAAGTACTTTTAAATTTAAATGATAAGTTTAAAACAATAGATTTTGTTCTACAGAATTTGCTTGCTAGTAGAAAATTAAATACACAAAATATTTATCTTTTAACATCTAAAAAAAAATCTAATAAAAAGATCTTAGATTATGTTAAAAAAAAATATAAAATAGGTTTTTTTAAAGGTTCAGAGGAAAATGTTTATCAGCGCATTTATAATTTTATAAAAAAGATCAAAGTAAAAAATTTGATAAGAATAACCTCAGATAATCCTTTAATTGATCCAGCAATAATAGACGAATTCATAAGTTCATATGAAAAAAATAAGGTAGATTATATGTCCATAAGATCTATGGAACACACACAAAATTGGAATGAAACAAGTGACTTTCCAGAGGGTATATCATTAGAAATTTTTAAAAAAAAAAAATTTTTAAAATTAAAAAAAAAAATTAATATAAGAAATCATGCTTATCCAACATGGTTTTTTTATAATTCGGTAGATGAGCAAATAGTTAAAAAAAAATTTAATATTTTTAAAAAATATAAAAAAATTGATAAAAAAATGCGTGTTACTTTAGATACCAAAAAAGATCTAAATTTTTTAAGGAAAATAATTAAATTTTACAATTTAGAGCCAGGAAAAAATAATATTAGTAAAATTTTAAACGATAAGAAAAAAATAAGTAAAAATTTTTTACACAATATTAATAAAAAAAAAAAAATTGCCTATAAAGAAGTAAATTCATAATCTCATTACATTTTTATAAGGTATATACTTCTTGAGATTTTTATTTTCTAATAAGGTATAGGTCTTAAGATTATTTTTAGTCGAAACATACATAGCATATGATCTGATACCAATTACTATTTCAGAAACAGAAAGTGCTTTTTCAATTGAGGTATTTATAAGAATTTCATATTTAATATGTTTAAAATTATTCATTATTTTATCATAAATTTTTTTATTTTTTGAACTAGGATGAAGTTTGATAATTAATTTATAATTATTTTTAAATTTAATTCTAAATTTATTTAGAATTTTGCTGATGTTTTTATTTTCAAACTTATTTAAATTTCTTATTTTTCTATTTCCCTCACAAATATACAAAATATTTTTATTATTACTTTTTTTTTTAATTTTTTTAGACACATACTTTAAATAAAAATTTTCTTTTTCTAAAATTTTTGTATTAGGAAATTTTTTTTTGCTTAATAGTTTTGCATAATTATCAAAAACCCATATTTCATTAGGCATATAAGTTTTTCCTTTATAGAGAAATCTTGAGCTATAATTTATCCAGTGATCCAGAACCGAAATAATTTTAATTTTTTTATTTACACAAAGTAATTTAGCTTTAAATTCAAATTGATTATTCAGAGACGTTGTCGTAATTAATATATTATTATTTTTAATTTTATTATCTATTACTTTATGAATTTTTTTTCTTGGAAATATTTTTGGCAAAATTTTTAATGCGGCTCCAAAAGCATAACAATCAAATTTTATTTTTTTATTTTTTAAATAATAAGCTAATAAATTTGTTGAACCAGCATCACAAAAGACAGCAGTTATTTTCATTCATACAATATAATGGTATTAAATTAAAAAAAAATGAATAAAATAAAAACTGTAATTTTAGGATGTGGTTCTGTAGCTGGAAATAATTTTGATTTGAATTGTTCTTTAAATCACGCTAAGGAAATTAAGAATAACAAAAATTTTAAACTAATAGCTTGTATTGAAAAAATAAAAGATAAAAAACTAAGATTTCAAAGAAAATATAAAATTCCTTTTTCTTATAACTCTTTTAAATCATTTACAAAATCAAAGTTAAAATATGATTTAATTGTAGTGACTACTAATTCTGAACTGCATTATAACAATTTAATTGAGCTATCCAATCATACTCCTAAAAATATATTGTGTGAAAAGCCAATTTGTAAAACAAAAAAAGAATTAGAAACTTTGAATAAGATTATTAAACTAAATAATATTAATTTTTTTGTAAATTTTAATCGTAAAGAAGACAAAGCTATAAAAAACCTAAAAAAAACTTTAAGAAAAAATATTTTTGGAAATATTCAGTATGTTAGATGTATTTATGGAAATGGCATTCTTAATAATGGAATCCATATGATTGATTTATTATTTTATTTATTCAAAAATTTAAAATTAAAAAAAGTAACTAAAAGTAAAAAATATAAAAATAAAATATCTCCATCTTTTGTCTTAGAGTCAAATGATAAATTTTTAATTTATGTTGATGCCTTAAAGTATAACAAGTTTTCTATGTTTGAAATGGATATAATACTCCAAAATGGAAGAATTAAATATAATGATAATGGTTTAAAAATTGAGACTTATAAAGTTGAAAAAAATAAGTATTTTACTAACAAGTATAAGCTTACCAATAAACCTAAAATAATTAAAACTCAATTTTTAGCATCATTTAAAAATGTTTACAAAAATATTGGAAAAAAAATTTTAAATAATCAATACAATTTAGAAATTGATAAGTATAACAAAGTACATAAATTGTGTTACGAAATTATAAATAAGTCATAATTTTTATGTTTGATATTAAGGAATTAAATGCTGTTAATAAAGTTGTAAAATCGAAAAAATTGTCTGAATTTGTTGCAAAAAATTCAAAAAATTTTAACGGCGGAAAATATGTTCAAATTTTTGAAAAAAAACTTGCAAATTATTTTAAAGTAAAAAGTGCCATAACAGTAAATTCATGGACATCTGGTTTAATCTGTTGTGTTGGTGCAACAGGTATAAAGCCTGGAGATGAAGTTATTGTTCCAAGTTGGACAATGTCAGCTACTGTAATTTCAATACTTCATTGGAATGCAATACCTGTGTTTGTGGATATAGACAAAAATACATTCAATATTGATACAAATAAAATTAAAAAAAAAATAACATCGAAAACAAAGTTAATAATTTTGGTAGATATTTTTGGAAATCCAGCGGATTATAGGAAAATAATTAAAATTGCAAAAAAATATAATTTAAAGGTAATTGCTGACTCCGCACAAGCACCAGGAATAAAATATAATAAAAAATATTGTGGTACCATAACTGAATTAGGTGGATTAAGTTTTAATTATCATAAACATATACATACAGGTGAGGGTGGAGTTATATTCACGAATAACATTAATCTTTCAAAAAAAGTTAAAATGTTGAGAAATCATGGTGAGAATATTGTTACTAAAAATAGTAATGAATTACTTAATAATATGGTTGGTTTTAACTTTAGAATGGGAGAGATGGAGGCAGCAATAGGAATTGAGCAATTGAAAAAATTAAAAAAAATCTTAAAAAAGAAACAAAACTTATCTTATAATTTAACAAAAAATCTTAAAGGTCTTAAAGGACTAAAACTTCCAATTATCAGTGATTATAGTAGAAATGCTTTTTATATTTATCCATTGGTCCTAGATAAAGGGATAATAAAAACCGAAAGAAAAAAAATTGTCAGACTTTTGAAAAAAGATATTAAAAAAAAGATAATAATAGAGGGTTACCAAAATATACATATGCTTCCAATTTTTCAAAAAAAAAAATGCTATGGAGGCACAAACTTCCCATGGAAATTAAATAAAGGTGTTATTTATGATTATTCAAAAGGGACACTACCTGTAACGGAAGAACTTCATAATGAAACTTTTATCGGTATCTTAATGTGTAAATATGATCTTAAAAGTAGTGATATAGTAAAAATTACTAAAACTTTCAAAAAAATTTGGAAAAAAATTAATTTTTATTAAAAGATTTTTGTAAAATTTTTTTTAGTTTATTTCTGGAAGATATTAATGGAATTTTTTTATTATAATAATTATTCTTTAAGGAACCAGTAGGATCGTAAAATAAAGTTCTAATATTATAATATTCAGAAACTGAAGCTGAGGATGAAAAAGGAAAATTTATACATAATTTGGATGTATTTAAAAATTTTAAAAAATTATCACGCTCGTCAATTAATCTAATATTTTTAAATCTTTTCTTTAATTTTTCCAAATTATCAAGATATTTTTTTTGCAAATCGTCTTGATTTTTTTTTAATAAATATTTTTTCTTCTTTATAAATATAAATACATTTTTTTTATTCATATAACTTAATTCTTCGCAAATATCATTTAAGTATTTATAAATATTTTCTTTTGAAACATAATTTTCGTTAACGCCATTAAATCCTTTAATTTTAGGATTATTATCAAAGATAAATAAATTTTTTCTCACTCTATTATATTTTTTTAATGGAGAAAGTATTAAAGGTTTTCTATAATTAACGATAACTTGTTTAATTAATAATATTTGATTTAAAAAATCTTTAAAATTTTTATTCCAAACTATGTGCTGATTTACATTTATAAATTTATAAAATGGTATATGGGATTTTTTTTTTGTTTTTTTTTGTTTTTTAAATATTCTTGGCAAACTTAAAGCTGTTTCACCTAACCAAAACATTTTTGATTTAAATTTTTTGTTAATTGCGTAGTTTAACCAAATAGGAGTATTTTGCACTCTATTAGAAGTTGTGATGTAATTTTCTATTTTTACAAATTTTATTATTGATAAAAATAATAAATCTTCAAGTAACAATACATACAAATGATTAACTTTAAACAATTTTAAATTGATAAAAATATTTTTAATTAATATGCAAATAAGATTAACTCTTTCATTAAAATTTAAGCAGTTATTTATTAAAAAAAAGCCAATGTTCTGTCTGATTATAAAATAATTATTTTTTTTACTAGTCGTATGATTATTTAATGCCCCTGTAATATAATATTTTTTTTTATTAAAAATATTTTTATTTGCTTTTACAAAATCTACAAAAAAATCATAAATTGATTTATTTTTAATAAAATCAATTTCTAATAAATTTAATTTCTCAATTTTTTTTTTTTTTAAAAGGGTTAAAAAACAATAGAAAGAAAAAAATAAACTTTTACAAATATAAAATAAAAAAAGTTTAAATATAAATTTTTTTTTCAAATTCACTTTATACTTTTTACTAATTACTAAATTTTTAAATGTTAAGTTTTGATTATAATTACTAGTAATATTTGTTGATATTATTTGTAGGATCCTATTTTTAAAAAAAATATTTTTAGTTTCTTTACTAAAATTTTGATTATTTTTTAAAATTTTTTCAAGCAAGATATTTATTTTTTGATATTTTTTTAAAGTAGATTTCATTTGATTTTAATTCTTATAAAAATCTTTACATAATTTAATGTTATCAGTATTAATAAAATTTATAATTTCTTTATACATAATTTAAACCTATAGTACTAAATTATAATAAATTTTTAATTTATTAAAAAAATATGATTAACAGTTCTTTATTGAATATTATAAATTCTACTCAAAAGAAATTACTTTTAAATAATCATAACATAATCGTATGTATGAATCCCATCAATATAACCAAAAAAAATTCCAATATTGGTAAAAATATTTCTAAATTCATGGAGTCAGATTTTTTTTTTCTAAGGTTAACTTTTTTATTTTTAAAAAATTTTATTAAATTTTTTATGATTTATTTAAAAGTTTTTTTTTACATTCTAATTAGTAGACCTAAAAAAGTTATAAAATCAGAAATTATATTTTTATCTCATAGATTTGAAAATAATGATAACGATTTGTATTTTTCTGAAATAAAAAAAAAAATTAAAAATAAAAATCATCAGACTATTTATATAGATCAATTAAATTTTTTTAATTTCAAAAAGAAATCTCAAAATCTTATAAAGTCACATAATTGCAGTTTAAAAGATTATAAAAATATTTTTGGGGAAATAATAAATATTTTCTGTGAAGTGTTTATTTTTTTATTAAAAAGTAAAAAAACAGAGAAAAAGGTTATTGCATATATATTGTCATATGTTTTTTCCACTTCAACAATTAAAAATTGTTTGATTTATTTAAATTTAAAGCAAATGATAAATTCCAAAAACTCTAGGAAAATAATTCATACATTTGAAGGTCATATTTATGAAAAATATTTAAATTATAAGTTTAAAAATAGCATGAATAAAATTGAATTTATTGGTTATCAGCATACAGGTCTAGATGGTTATGAAAATGCTCTTTATTATCCAAAACTAGAAAAATTTCTTCCAAATAAAATCTTATGCATATCTAGAGTAGATATGAAAATAATAAAAAAAAAATTAAGAATGAAAAATGTATTTAGTATAGGTAGACATTTGTCAAAAAATAAAAAAAATAATTGGAAATTAATTACAGTAAATAACAAAATTCCTAAAATATTGGTTTTAGTTGAAAATGATATTGAAAAAGTACAAAATTTAATTTCAAAAATTAATGATTTTAAAAATATTATAACTTTAACAATTAGACCACATCCTGAACAATTTAATTTTGTAAAAAAAAAATTAAATATTTCAAACGTTAAATTTTCTAATTTAAAAAATTTTAATGATGATTTAAAAAAAAATGATATTTTAATTTTTCAAAATTCTACAATTCATTACGAGGCAATAAGAAATGGTTTACTGGTTCTAAGATTAGATTCAGATAAAAAATTATTATTCATGAAAAAAAAAATGGAGAATAATATAAAAGTTAAAAATCTTAAAGATGTAATTACAAAAATTAAAAATATTAGGAAACTTAATTATAAAAGCTATATAAAATATTCAGAATTGAAATTTCCAAATTTAAATTTTAGTAAGCTAAATTGGGTTTTACAACAATGAATTTAAAAATAAAAAAATGATAAGAATACTTTTTTTTGGCGCAACTGGAAAATTGGGATTTAATTGGATAAATAAATTACTTTCTGAACACAAAAATATTATAGCAAATGTTCATAAAAATTTTTTATTTTCAAAAAAAAATTTAATTCAGAAAAAAATCGATATATTTGATGATCAAATAATTAATTATTGTAAAAAAAAAAAGATTTCAATTATAATAAACTGCGTTGGGCTTACTGATGTTGATGCTTGTCAAAAAAATACTAAGCTTGCCTACCATTTGAATGCTGAAATTCCAAATAGATTATGTGAAATTTCAAAAAAGTTAAATATTAGATTTATCCACATCTCAACTGATATGTTATTTAATGGTCTCTCAAAAAAAAAATATTCTGAAAAAAGCAAATGTAATCCGATTAATATCTATTCTAAAACAAAACTAGATGCTGAAAATAAAGTTAAATCATATTCTAAAACATTAATCATAAGAACTAATTTTTTTGGTTTTTCAAATAAAAAAAATATGACCTTTTCTGATAAAATTTTATTTGAACAAAAAAGTAAAAAAACTTCTTATTTATGGAATAATGTAATCTTTACCCCAATATATATAAATACTCTAATTTTTTTTATTGATTTGTTAATTAAAAAAAAAAAATTTGGCATATATAATGTGGTCAGCGATGACATAGTTTCAAAATATGATCTTGGTATTAAATTATGTAAAGACTTATTTGTTAAATTAAAAATTAAGCCAACAAATTTTAAAAAAAACAAATTTGTAATCCGACCCCAAAATATGACTTTATCAAATATGAAATTAAAAAAATTATTTCCCAAAGAAGTCGAAAAGCTCAAGTTGAAAAATCAAATTAAAGAGTTTATTAAACATTATAAATCTCTTAATTATGATAAGCAAAGTTAGTATAATAATACCAACTAGGGGGTATAACGCACATCTTGTTAAAACTTTAAAGTCGTTATCAATTCAAACTAAAAAACCAAAAGAAGTAATTCTGGTATCATCAAAAAAAATATATAATAGATTTTCATTAATAAATAAGATTAATTTGAAAGTAATATATTCTAAAAAAGCTAATCAAATATTTCAAAGAAATATTGGAATAAAAAATTTATCAAAAGACACAGATATACTTTTACAGCTCGATGATAGAATTGTGCTAAACAAAGATTGTTTGAAAGAATTAATTTACTCATGGAAAAATGCACATAAAGATACAATTGGTATTGGATTAAATATAGTTGATAAGAAATTTAAAATAATAAGTTTAAATAGTTTATTAAATATAAGTGGAATGAAAGGCCAAATACCTTTTTTTGGTCTAAACTTTGATTATTCTAATTTAATTAAAGATAAGTATGTTTCTTGGATTAAAGGTGGAGCAAGCTCTTGGTATTTAAAGAAAAATAAAAGAATTTATGAAAGAGAATTTCCTAATTGGAAATGGTGTGTTTTTGAGGATATAGATTATTGCTTTGGTAAAAAAAGAAATGAAAAATTACTTATATGCTCAAAATCAAAAGCAAAAATTTTAAAACCTAAAAAATTAAGTGTGAATGATAGTTTCCATAGAGGTGTAATAAATTCACTTTCTATAAAAATGATTACTAAAAAATATTCAAAAAATTATAATATAACTTATCTTATGAATATTTTATTGATAATTTTTGGAATTTTGAAATCAGTTTTAACTTTAAACTTGTTAAATTTTTATTTCAGTTTAGGAAGACTTAAAGGAATTTTTAAAAATATTTAAATCAAAAATATTCTAATGATTTATATAAAAAAAAAACTAAAAAAAAAATATACTTGGTTAATTACTGGAGTCGCAGGCTTTATTGGAAGCAATTTGCTTTGTGAGTTATTGCATTATAATCAAAATGTAATTGGAATTGATAATTTTAGTAATTCAAGCATTAAAAATTTAAATCATATAAAATCAAAATTTTCTAAAAAAACTTGGAAAAATTTCAAATTTTACAAAGAAGATATAAATAATTCTGTATTTTTTAAAAAAATTATTTTAAAAGTAGATTTTGTTTTACATCAAGCAGCCAGAGGTTCTGTAGCAAAATCAACTATCGATCCAATTAAAACAAATAGGTCAAATATTGATGGTTTTTTAAATTTATTATTTTTGTCAAAAAACTCTTCTAATATAAAATCATTCGTCTATGCTTCAAGTGGGTCAGTATACGGAGATAGTAAAATTTTACCAAAAGTTGAGAAAAATACTGGTAAAATTTTATCTAATTACGGATTAACAAAAAAAGTAAATGAGGAATATGCTGAATTATTTTATAAATTATATAATTTCAAATCAATTGGACTAAGATATTTTAATGTATTTGGTAAATATCAAAATCCTCATGGAGATTACGCTGCAGTCATACCTAAATGGATAAATAGTGTTGTCAAAAAAAAAACAATTTATATTAATGGTGATGGCAAAACCACAAGAGATTTCACTCCAGTTGAATGTGTAGTACAAGCAAATATTTTAGCAGCATTAAGAAATCTTCCAAAGAAAAATTATGTTTTTAATGTTGGCACTGGAAAAAGAATTAGTTTGAATAATTTAATATTAAATATTTATCAAATTTTAAAAGTTCCAAAAGGTAGGCACAAGATTATTAACAGGGGTTTTAGAAAAGGAGATATTCGACATTCTTTGGCAAATATTAATAATATTAAAAAGTATTTAGGGTACAAATCTACCGAAACTTTTACCGGGTCTCTCAAAACTACTATAAAATGGTTTACAAATATTAGTTGATAAAAATAATAATATTTTAAATTTGCTAATTTTTTTAAATATATTAAGTAGAAATATACTTTATGTATTAATTAGTAGTATTTATTAAAATAAAGTCATAAAAGATCGGAATAATGATAAGTACAAAAAAACTTCAGACTTTTTTTAAAAATAAATCAATTTTAATTACAGGCGGCACAGGCTCATTTGGAAAAACTTTTTTACTTAAATTATTAAAACTTAATTGTAAGGAAATTGTTATTTTTAGTAGGGATGAAAAAAAACAAGAGGAGCTTAGAAATGATTTAACAAGCTCTAAAATAAGATTCATTATTGGTGATGTGAGAAGTATTGATAGCATCAAAGAAGCTACTAAAGGAGTTGATTATATTTTTCATGCTGCAGCATTAAAGCAAGTACCGTCATGTGAATTTCAACCATGGGAAGCTTATAAAACAAATATTATTGGTACTGAAAATACAATTAATGCTGCATTTGAAAACAAAGTAAAAAAACTTATTCTTTTAAGCACAGATAAAGCTGTTTATCCTATTAATGCAATGGGAATGACAAAAGCTTTAGCAGAAAAAATTTTACAAGCTAAATCAAGATCTTTAATTGAAAATTTCACCACACTTTGTGTAACGAGATATGGAAATGTTATTGGGTCTAGAGGATCTGTAATTCCAAGGTTTATTAATCTTGCAAATAAAAATAAATCCTTACCAGTAACAGATCCAAGAATGTCTAGGTTTATGATGACACTGGATGAATCTGTTAATCTTGTTATCCACGCATTAATTTATGGAAAAAATGGAGATATATTTATTCAAAAAAGCCCAGCATGCAAAGTGTTAGATTTAGCAAAAGCAATTCATATTTTTTTGAACAAGAAAGAAAACATAAGTATTATAGGTTCGAGACATGGAGAAAAATTAAATGAAACCCTTGTATCTTTCGAAGAAATGAGTTTTACAAAAAAAACCAAAGATTTTTTTATTATTAAAAAAGACAGTAGAGGGTTGGATTATAATTTATATGAAAATTTAGGAAATAAAAAAAGAATTAATCTTACAGATTACAATTCAGATAATACTGAGCAATTAAATATTTCTGAGATTGTTAAAATTTTAAAAAAAGTAAAGATTGATTTAGGTTAATTTTATACTAACTAAATTTTAAAATTTATCTAAATTAAAAATAAACAAATGAGTTCTAAAAATAAAAATATAGGTATAATAGGCATGGGTTATGTGGGTTTACCTCTTGCCATCGCTTTATCAAAAAAAAATTGTGTAAAAGGTTTTGATATAAATAAAAAAAGAATTGAGGATTTGAGAAATGGAGTTGATCTTACAAGCGAAGTTTCAAATAAAGAAATTTCTTATGCTAAAAATCTTTTTTTTTCAAATGATATCACTGATTTGGCTGATTGTGAAATTTATATAATTACAGTACCTACACCTGTAGGAAAAAATAATAAGCCTGATCTCAAACCATTAATTAATGCAACAAAATATATTTCAAAATTATTAAAAAAAAATAATTTAGTTATTTATGAATCAACTGTTTTTCCTGGAGCAACTGAAGAAATTTGTGGACCAATACTTGAAAAAAATTCTGGACTAAAAGTTAATAAAAATCTTTTTTTAGGATATTCCCCTGAAAGAATAAATCCTGGTGATAAAAAAAGAAATTTAAAAGATATTGTAAAAATTGTTTCAGGTTCAAACCTCAGGGCAAAAAATCAAGTTACTAAACTATATTCATCTATAATAAGAGCTGGTGTCTTTAGAGTAGATAATATTAAAATAGCAGAGGCTGCTAAAGTTATTGAAAACACTCAAAGAGATTTAAATATAGCTTTTATAAATGAATTATCTTTAATATTTAAAAAACTAAATCTATCTACAGAAAAAATATTAAAAGCTGCAGAAACAAAATGGAATTTTATTTCTTTTAGACCAGGATTAGTAGGGGGGCATTGCATAGGTGTTGATCCATATTACTTGACCTATAAATCGAAAAAAATTGGATACAATCCCAAAATTATTTTAGGAGGAAGGAAATTAAATGATAAAATGTCACTTCATATTTTCAAAGATATAAAAAATATTTTAAAAAAAAGAAAAAACCATAATAAAAAGAAAAAAATATTAATAATGGGACTTACATTTAAAGAAAATTGCTCAGATACTAGAAATTCAAAAGTATTAGAAATTTTTAATTATTTTAAAAAAGAGAAAAATTTTGAAATTTCAACTTTCGATCCTTACTCTAAATACTGGTCTTCAAATTTTAAGAAAAAATATAATATTTTAAATAGTTTGGATGCAAAAAAATTTGATGTTGTGATAGTTTCGGTTAAACACAACAGTTTCACAAAAATAAAAAATAAAATTTACAGCCTATGTAATAAATTTGGTTTTATTTATGATTTAAAATATATATTTCCTGAGTCTCCAAAAATTTATAGATTATGATAAACAATATTGAGAGCGAAAGTGTTTGTATAAATATTATAAATAATAAAAAGTTTCATTTAAAAACTGTTTTAGTTAGCACAATAGATTGATGTAAACCTAAGTAATATGTTTAGAAAAATTTTAAAACTTTACAACTTCTTTGATAAAAAATTAAAATTAAAATTATTATATACTCAATTATTGATGTTGATTTCATCATTATTTGAAATTTTGTCTATATTTGCAATAGGACCATTGATTCAAGTTTTAAATAATCCTAGTGTTGTAAATAATTCAGATGAATTTATTTCCAAAATATACAACTATTTTAATTTTGAAACTTTTGAAGTTTTTTTAATTTTTTTAGTTATTTCAATATTTTCGTTCTTACTTTTATCTACTTTAATTTTAGTTTCTACAATTTATATTTTAAGTTTATTTTCACAACATTTGGGCAACATTTTAAGAAGTGATCTCTTTAAATTTTATATATCACAGAATTGGCTCTATCATTCTAGATCAAATTCATCTGAATATATTGAAAAGGCTTTTTATGAAGCTTCACGGGTTACAAATAATATTATCCTACCAATTTTAGTTACAAACTCAAAACTGTTAACTGGAGTATTAATTATTATTTCTTTAACAATTTATAACCCACTAGTCTCAATAATATGTTTTTTACTTTTTGGGATAATTTATGGAACAGTATTTAAATTGGTAAAAACAAAAATCACTGCTTATGGAATTAATCAAGGTAAGTACATGAGACATATGTATAGAGTTATGAATGAGAGTTTTGTTGGAATTAAGGAGGCAATTATTTATGGTAATCAAAAAAAATATCATGATGAATTTTTTAAAACAGGGGGGAGATATGCGAATGTTCAAGGTAAAGTTCAGTTTTTAGCAAATGCACCAAAATATGCATTAGAATTTATAGCCTTTACAATTATATTAGTTTTTATTTTATCATTAGTGTATTTTAGGGAAACAGACTTTAGCGAAGCTTTACCTATATTAGCTATTTATATTTTTGCTGGTTATAAATTGTTGCCAATTTTTCAATCGATTTATTTAGGATTAGTTCAAATAAAGAATAATATTCCAGCATATGATAAAATTGAAAAAGAGTTATTTGGAAGTAAAATTTACAATATTGAAAACAAAAATACAGAAAGTAAAAAAATAGAGTTAAAAGATGAAGATTCTATTGTTTTAGACAACTTATCTTTTTCTTATGAAAATAATGGTAAAAAGGTAGTAGAAAAAATAAATATTAAAATAAAGAAAAATTCATTAAATTTTATTGTTGGAGCCTCTGGTTCTGGAAAATCTACAATACTAGATCTTCTACTAGGGCTCATTTTTCCCAATGATGGCTCTATTAAAATAGGTAACGAAAATTTAAATAAAAATAATGCAAATATTTGGCACCAAAATATTGGATATGTTGGCCAAAATATTTTTCTTCTTGATGATACAATAAAAAATAATATTTGTCTTTTTTCAAATCAAAATGACAACATAGATGAAGATAGATTAAACAAAGCTTTAAAATTATCCTATGTTGAAAATTTTTTAAATAATTTACCTGATGGAATAAACACTATTGTTGGAGAGAGAGGGTTAAAACTTTCAGGTGGACAGAGACAAAGAGTTGCAATCGCTAGAGCACTTTATCAACAGAAAAACTTTCTTATATTTGATGAGGCTACAGCATCTTTGGATGGTATAGCTGAAAAGTTTATAATTGATCAATTAAAAAAATTATCAAATGTAAAAACTATTATTATGGTTACTCACAATCTAAAGTTATGTAGAGATGCCGATATAATTTATCTTTTAGATCAAGGAAAAATTAAAGAATTTGGTAGATATAATACTTTGATTAAAAATGAATTATTTTTAAAATTACTCAATGATAACTAAAAAAAAAATCAGCTAAATTAAATAATTATAAAAAATGATCTATTTTTAATTTATGAATATTATTTTAATAGGATTTTCTATAAGGTTATTTTTAACTTTAATAAACTTGTATTTTTTTGCTTTACCTGGAGGAGAATATGATACTGGTAAATTTCACAATGAAGCTGTTCTTTACAAAAGTTATCTTTCCGGTTCTGTTGGTTCTTTTGACTATCAATTAGGTTGGTTATACTCATATATTTTAGGAATTATCTATTATTATATTGTTGAGTCTGTTTTATTAGGTTCGATTCTATCATGTTTGGCATGGTTACTTTCTGCAATAATCTTTAGATCGATTTTAATTAGATTAAAAGTCAAAAATAATTCAATAAATTTTGCACTTTTAATTTATACTTTTGTTTTCCCAATTTCACTTATTTATACCAGTTTTATGCTTAGAGAGGTGTATATACTTCTAATATTTAATTTTATAGTACTCTTAATATTAAAAATTAACCCTGAGAAAAAAATATTTTTTAAAGTACTAAATATTTTATTTTTAATAATTGTAACTATTATTTTTTTTTATTTTCATAGATCAAATGCTGTATTAGTTATAACTATATTGCCAATACTACTAAGTATTTATTTAATTAGAATATTTAAAATCAGATTATTAAATTTCAATATGATAATATTTTTACCATTAATTATATATTTTCTATTTTATATAAATTTTTTTGAAAGAGTTTTTGATATAATTTGGTTTTATCAATTAGGACATTTTGATCCTTTTGATCCCTTTAGAGCTGATTATTATAATTATAAAGAGCACTCTCAACTAGAGTATTCTTTTCTAGGATTAATAATACATATATTAAAAAATATTTATAATTATTTTGTACAACCATCAGTTTTTAATGTTTCAAGTATTGCTGATTTTGTTGCATTTTATGAAAATTTTGTTCGTTTAGCATTTATTTTTGTGTGTATTTTTAAATTAAATAAAAATTTTGAAAAAAGAGATTTATTTTTATTTATATTTTTAATGGTTTTTTTAATGGAAGTAATTTATGCACAAGCAACAGTTAATTGGGGATCGGCAACAAGACATCATGTTCCTACAATGGGATTAATAATTTTAATGCTTTTTTTTCCTACAAAAAATAAATTATAATTTTAGTGATATTTAAAAATGAAAAAAATAGTATTCTTAGTTAATACAGATAGCTTTTTTATTAGTCATAGGTTGCCCATTGCTAAGCAATTACTTAAGTCAGGTTTTGAGGTGCATATTGCTACAGAGTTTACCAATTATAGAAGTCAATTGAACAAAATCGGTTTTAAAACTCATGAAATTAATTTTTGTAGAAATAGTTTTAATTTTTTTAAAATCATTATTTCAATATTTCAAATTTTTTTTATGTTAAGAGCAATAAAACCTAATATTTTTCACCTTATATCAATTAAACCTATTATTTTAGGTGGTATAGTTTCTTTTATTTCTCCAATAAATTCTTTAGTGATATCAATTACTGGCCTTGGATCCATGTTTCTGCATAAAGGAATTATAAATAAATTTAGAGAATACATTATTATAAATTTATATAAGATAATTTTTATGTATCCAAAGCTCATAGTTATTTTACAAAATAATTATGACAAAAAATATTTAATACGTAATTCAAATTTAAGTAAAAAAAAAATTAAAATTATTAAAGGATCAGGAGTAAATTTAAAAAATTTTGATTTCTCTAAAATTAAATATAAATTACCTACAATTTTAATGGCATCTAGGATAATTGGTGATAAGGGTGTAAAAGAGTATGTAAATGCTGCTCAATATTTAAAAAAAGAAAATTTTAAGGGTAAATTTCTTTTGATAGGTGATATTGACTTTGCAAACCCAAGCGCAATTAGAAAAAATCAAATAAATGAATGGAAAAAAAATAAATTAATTTCTTATTTTAAACATAAAAAAAATATAAAAAAATATATAAAAAAATCTACTATTGTGGTTTTACCTTCATATAGGGAAGGTTTTCCAAAAATTTTAATGGAAGCAGCTGCTTGTGGAAGACCTGTGATAGCCTCAAATGTGCCTGGATGTAAAGATGCAGTTTTAAATAATATTACAGGTTTTTTGGTGCCAGTTAAAAATTATATATCATTAGCTAAAGCAATAAAAAAATTGAGTCTAAACAGAAATAAATTAAATAAAATTGGCAAAGCAGCAAGAAAGCACGCGGTTGAGAATTTTAATGTTAAGGATATTGTATCAAGACATCTTTCTATATATAAAACATTAATTAAATAATGTTGTTAAAATGATTTCGTGAATAAAAATATTACAATAATTATACCTGCGCTTTCCAGTACTTTTTTTATAGAAGATTTTTTAAAAAATATACTGTTATGGTCTATTTTTCCTGATGAAATAATAATAATAAATACATCAAATAAAAAATATAATTTAGATAATTTTTTACTAAAAAAAATTAAAAAAAGAAAAATCAATTTGAAAATTATTAATAAGAGAAATCTT
>MDSW01037035.1_pt1 | contig 19577 bp, 14 predicted proteins | sample 811171 | NCBI WGS metagenome assembly MDSW01 (sample SAMN05326641, study PRJNA326480) | marine metagenome | isolation source: seawater | place: Atlantic Ocean: North West | collected 2012 | reverse complement strand
GAAAGTATTTTTAGAAGGAAATAGTTTTTCAGCCTCTAATTTAGTTTCCTCAGATATGCATATTAGAATATCCGCCCTCAATAACCCCAATTTTAATTTTTTCAAATCTCTTTTACGAATATAATTTGGTTTATTATTTCCTACTGATACATATACGTCGCCAGCTTCTATAGTCCTTGGTCTAATATGGAAAAAATCATGAATAGTAACTGCAACTGGAATATTCGATTTATATGGTACTAAATGCGCTTGTTCTTGATCTGTAATGTGTAATAAATCAATTCCTTCTTTAGATGCTTCTAAAGTAACCTTTTTTGGATGTTTGATCCATCTATTTAGAAGTCTGATGAATATATTAGAAGTATTTTGATGTTCAACTACAGAGGACTTAGTCCAGTTTGGGACAAGAGCATGATTAAGAATAGATTCGATAGAGTGATGGGCCCTTCCAAGACCATTATTTGTTGGTAAAGATGCTCCACGAGCTAGGAGAACACGCCTTACCATGGTCTCGCCAAACATGTTGTGCTTAAATGAGAACGGGTTATGTGGCACATGATGAGCAGATATTCGGGGTCGGAAAAAAAAGTTCGACCAAGTTTGATAGTTGCGAAGGGTAGTTTTGCTGCCATGGGTGGAGCCGAAAGAGATTTATTACGAATAATTCCATCATTAACAAAACTATTTTCTGTAAAAATAGCTACTTTACATAAAGTTCCAGAACTAGAAAATTTATGTAAAGATTTGGAGATTGAATTATTTGCACCAAAAATAAATTGGGTTTTATCTAAAGATGTTTTATCTACAATATTGGATACTGGTATTGAATCTGCCGCAAAGACTTGGTTGACATGTGATGGATTGATAAAAACAATAAAAAAAATTGATTGTATACACATTGTAAGTGGAGACGGTAGTTTCGGTCTTTTCAGACACATTCCAGAGCATGTTTCCTGCCATTTACATCTTCTTGAACCACATAGGGGTTTGCATGAAGATGTTTTGCATAGAAATATCGATGGAAAACCCAAGAGGAGTCTGTGGTTAACAAAATTATTGCTTTCTAGGGCTAGAAAAAGGGATTTAGAGATTATAAAGAAATTTAATCTAAGGGAAAAATCACTAATAAGTAGTAATTCTAATTATTCATCAAGTATGGCAAAGGAAGTCTATGGAATAAATACAGATGTGTTATGGCCCTGTGTTGATTCATCAGAATTTCCTAGAGAGAATAATAATGATATCGAAAATCCATATCCTAGTAATAATGAATATATTGTGAATATAGGAAAGGTCAGCTGGGTAAAAGGTACATGGGAAACTATCTCAATGGCTGCTAAGACAAATATAGAAGTAGCTCATGTTGGCGGAGGAGATGAAAAAGATATAGAAAAACTAAGAAAATATGCAAAAGATTTAGATGTTAATCTTTGGATAGCACCAAGATTATCCTCTCCAGAATTAGTTAGTCTGATGCGTAATTCTAGAGCAATAGTAAGTATGGCATATGGAGAAGCATTTGGATTAACTCCTATAGAAGCATTTTCAATAGGAGTACCAGCAATTTTTGTAAATGAAGGAGGTTTTAGAGATACAATAATTGATCGGATAAGTGGGAGATTATTAAAAAGAAATGATTTTTCTGCTTGGCGTATTGCTTTGAAAGAAGCTGGCCTAGAAAAAAATAGAAAAGAATGGACAGAGGCAGGAAGAAGAAAGATTTCAGAACTCGATTTGACTCCTGACAATCACGCTAAAAAAATTAGAGAGATTTTAAATTAATTTTTTTGTTCTACAATATCTTTCATTTTATACATTATAAATATAGAGGAAATACCAATTATAATCAATAAACTGGAAATTATTGGATTGATAATTATAGTTTTTTCAATTGGGAGCCAAAATGGTAACAAATCCAGAATGGATTCATTTCTAACAATTTTTCCACCAATCGAAGCGACAGTTATTGTCATAGTAAAAGCAAAAATTGATGTAATTACTTGTAATAAGTTATATCTCTTATTTTTCCATAATTCTGAACCCATCCTTATGCGTCCAATTAAATATGAAGCCCAGAATCCAAATGCTAAACCACTGTATAGAAATTTATTATACAGTAATTCTGAACCCGCCGGATTACCAGAAACTGAAAGTGTTCCAGTAAAAATTGCAAATGGCATCATTACTGAACCTAATAATGCACCCATAAGAGCTGCGCGATCCATTGTTATCAATATATTTTCAGATAATTTCAGTTTATCGAAAGGCATTGGAAAGGCGAATTGGAGACATAATAAATTACAGATAACAGCCAAGGTTAAGCTTCCTATTGTTATTTCGACAATTGCGGCATGAAATGTTGCAGCACTAACCATCAAAAATCATCTCCAGTAGGTATTTTATTATCTTGTTCTGCAATCCATTTGTTTTCAAAATTATCCCACAACCATCCAGGATGTTCAGAATGTTTAGTATATCTTTTTCTATCTTTACTAATTTCTGAAAATCCCGATAGATTTTCAATTGTTAAATTATTAGGTTTTGAAATAACTACTTGTAATGTTGAAATAAATCCAATTATTATTGATGCAAAAGCAAATGATTGGAGTCTAGCACTTAATAATGTTCCTTCAAAATCAATTGTAGATGTCCCAATAGTAAGTAATGGTTGTTTTATTGAAAAATTTCCATTAGATGTTGTTACAGTGTACTGAATTATAGTACTACCAAGTGTAGGAGGTAAGTTAACTGACCATGTATCTTTTTCGATTAGAGTTACATTCGCATCATGCTCTGCCCACTCTCCTTCTAATTTCCATTTAACTTGGATTGAATCAGAATTTTTTGTCATTATAATTACATTTGTTGAATCACCAGGTGGCCTATATTCTGGTGCAATCCAAAATTCAGAAAAACCAGGAAGATTTGCAGGAGGGTTTTGGACATCGATCAGAAGAGGTTCGGATACTCCAGTATATGCTACATCATTAGATTCTTGAGATCGACCATGATTAATTTGGGCAAAGAGATTGTATTTTCCTCCATCTTCAGGAGCAAGTAATATCCATGTAAGAGTCAAAGAATTACTAGAAGAGACTGTGGATTCGACATAATTATTTATTCCTCCATTTGGATCCTGAATAATTTGCCAACCATAATCTGAGGGATGATCTAGATTACCGTTTAATGAGCCTAAAAGAAAAATACCGACAATTCTATTATTTGACAAACTCATGTTACTGGCAGTTACATGAACTGCTACGGCATTACTTGCATATACATTATTTTGAACCTCTAAAGATAATGTACCATCAGATTCTTGAGAAAGTGATGGGTCTCCATGACAAGAACCACCACAAGTAAAATCTCTATTATTATCTCCATTCCCTCCAGGATTTGCAACAGAGAAACTGGTAGATGATAATAGAATAAATATAATTACTAAAATTACTAATTTGTTTCTCATTTTCTTTTCCTCCTAATAGATAAATTAAGGCCTATACTGGATATTCCTATCAACATTAGAAGTACTGAAGAGATTATCGATATAAAGGAATTATCTGATTTATTTTGATTTATTGAATTGGCTGCTGAAGAAGCATCAATACTAATCATGTTATTATCGGGTGATATCCATACTACTTCTTTACCATCTGAAAAAGTGGTAACTGCGTAATAAACCTCAGCTGCTACTGGTGCTTCTTCACTCCATGATTTATCACTAGTAAATGCAATTGGAGTCAATGGAGTCGGAATTGAATCTCCCCATTCTGGATATTCATCGAGAGGTGTGAGGCCAATTATAGAATCAATAGGACTTGTGGATCTATAAATGTTAAAATCTGTAGAAGGGCCATTCCATGACCATTCAAGATTAATATTTACTCCATCTAGATTAATGATTAAATTATCCACTGTATATATTGTATCTACGTTTATGATTGATTGAGTTGTATGAGATGATCCTAAATCATCAATAACAGTCAATTTTATATCATGCTGACCAGAATCCAAAAATATTTCAAAAACCTGTCCATATATTTCTTTATTATTGATTGTCCATATCCAAGAGTTGATCATACCATCCATATCTACAGAAGATGACGCGTTGAAAAGAGTCATTGAACCAGGAATAAGAGATTTTGAAATATCATTCATTATCGCTTCAGGAGGCATATTTGAAATTACTACAGATTTAGATACTAAACTTGATAAACCAAATTGATCAGATGCTAGTACTGAAACAGACCAAAATTGCCCCGGACTCAAGAGATTTTTAGGTACATGGCTTTGATTGTCTAATTCTGGAACATGGAATCCATTTCTTGACCAGGATATCGTAAAACTAATTTGATCATTATCAACATCTTTATATCCAATGATTAGTGTTAAATTATCAATAGAAAATATTTCATTAGTATCTTCAAAAGTGATTTCGTCCATCGGACTAATCAATCCTAAATATCCAGATTTTAAGAAAATTGTTGATTCTACTGGTGCAGCATTGTCTATCAAAATTGGAGTACTGATGAAAATTTCTCCAAAATCTTCTCCATCATTTGGCGTTATTTGAAAATTCCAAATCTGATTACGGCTAGTTAAGGATGATGGGATAGTAACCAAATTATCATAATCAGGTACCCAAATTCCATCTATAAACCATTTTATTTGACTATTTGCCTCAGAGTCTCCATCTTCATCATATTGCTGCCAAGATATAGATATATTATCGGTAGTGGTTATATATTCGGAAGAAATTATCGATGAAATCACAACAGGAGGAGTATTATCAATAATAATATTAGCTGAATGGAACCAATCAGACCATGCCAACCCATCACTAACTCTAATAGAAAAATTCCATACTTCATTCTTCTCTGTTGAAGAGTTAGAAATTATATGTAGATTATCTAAATCTGGCATGTATACTGTATTTTTATACCAAATTATTTCAGTATTTTGTATTTGATCGCCATCATCATCTAAATAATCAAATGATAAAAAAATATTATCATTAGTTCTAATACTAGAATCAGAAAACTCTACGTTGATTGTTGGTGGTGTATTTGAGCTACCAATAATAATCAAATTACTCCATACCGTTTCTCCAAAATCAAAACCATCATATGGAGTGATTGAAACTTGCCAAGTATCTCCATATCTAATCATTAAACTAGAAATATTGACTATATTATCGATTTCATTTTGTCTCACTCCATCAAGATACCAATGAATTTCATGCTCCTGGCCTAAGTCATTATCCAAATCAAAATATTCATAATTCAATATTAAATTATCATCATCATTTGGATTTTCAGGATTTATATTAATTTCCGATATAGATGGAGGAGAATTATTTATTTCTACAGGTCCTTCTGAAATAATTTCTCCAAAATCAATACCATCACTAGGGGTTATTGCAACCTCCCATAAATCTCCTTTTACAATGAGGTTATTAGGTATTGAAGTCATATTATCTACATCAGGATGGCTGAGATTATTTATTTTCCAATTAATTTCAGTGCCTTGTTCTAAATCTCCATCGGCATCGAAAAATGTGTAATTTATTGAAAGACCAGATGATTTTGTAGGATTTTGTGTGTTAAATGAAAGTGAAGATGCTTCCGGGGGAGTATTTTGACTACTAGTTTCTGAAGATGTGAAGGGCGATATTGTACCCCAAGAATCGCCAGATGTTCCTCCGTTACCATTTGCAGATAATACAGCTAGTTCAAAGATAACATTTCCTGAACCCGAAGATGGAGATTCCCAGTATAATCCCCATGACCTATAGTTGGATGTTGTATGAGTTGCTTGGTTAGCGGCAGAATTTATCTGAACACTGCTTATACTTATCCCAGTAGAAAGAGTTCCTTGGCTAACTTCCAAGGAGAACCCTCCTTTGGACCCTGAAACTCCACCAGTAAGTCCTATCTGTATAGAATAAGAAGTAGAGGGAGTATATGAGGAAGGAAAATTATGTGTTGGTGTCGTGGTTGTTGAAGATGAAGAGTGACAGCTGCATCCATTAGATGAATTAAATTTACCATCTTCTTTTGCAATAACTGGACTGGAGAATGATAATACCAAGATTAATAATAACATGATAGCCATGTTATTACGATGAATCATAATAAGGGCCGGAGGTGAAGTGACAAATAATATATTGTAATTTTTGATTGTTTATCCGTTGAATATATGGGCATGATTGTCTTGGGCATAACATGCCTGCAATAGAAACAGTCGCGATAATTGGATCAGGAAACATGGGCTCAGGAATAGCACAAAAATCTGCACAAGAAGATTTTGACGTTCAAATGGTAGATAAGGAAGAAAAGTGGGTCAAAAGAGGTCAAGAAATTATCTCAAATTTATTAGATCAGGCATTGGAAAGGAGAATATTTAATAATCAACAAATTGACAAAATTAAATCTAGAATTAAAGGTGTTGTTGGAACAGAAAATATTAGTCCCAAAACAGACTTGGTTATCGAGGCTGTTTTTGAAGATTTTAATATTAAAAAAGAAGTTTTTTCAATATTGGACAGTGTATGTAATGAAAATACTATTCTTGCAAGTAATACTTCTTCACTTTCAGTTAATGATTTGGCAAAGGCTACAAATAGGCCAGATCGTTTTGTTGGATTGCATTTTTTTTACCATCCAGCAAAAAATAGATTAATAGAAATAATTCCTGCAGAAACAACTTCTGAACAAACTTTACAGGTAGTAGAAAATTATTGTAAAGCTATGGGTAAGGTCGTAATTGTATGTAAAGATAGACCTGGATTTGTAGTGAATAGATTTTTTGTCCCTTGGTTGAATGAGGCTTGTTTGTTATTAGAAGAAGGGATTGCATCAACATCACAAATAGATTCAATCGCATGCAATGCATTTGACATAGGAATTGGACCATTTGCATTAATGAATCTAACAGGGCCATCAATAGCACTTCATGCTACAGACTATCTAGCTGAGCAATTACATACCCCCAGATATAGAGGGGCATCTAATCTTAGAGAAATGGTTTCTAATAATGAGTTATGGGAAATTGATGATAATACAAAATATGAAAAATCTATTGAAGAAATGGTAAAAAAAAGATTGTTTGGGCAGGTTTTTACAGTTGCCGCTCAGATTGTAGATGAAGAAATATGCTCAAAAGAAGATGTCGATAGAGGCGCTAAGGTAGGACTTAGATGGAATAAAGGGCCATTTGAGATGGTCAATGAAATGGGAATAGATAGAGTTTTCAATATATCAGAAGAATATTGTAAACTAGCCAATATGGATATTCCCGTTGTACTACAAAAACAAAAAGAAATAGATATGGCATTTGATTTCTCTTATGTGGACATCAAAATTGAAAATGAAATTGCCACTGTTGTACTTAATCGTCCTGAAGCAATGAATGCACTAAATGTGGATTTAGTTAATGAATTAGGATTAAAAATAGATCAATTGAATAACAGAGATGATATTAGTACTATTGTCATAGAAGGCTCAGGAAAAGCATTTGTTGCAGGAGCAGATGTTAAATTTTTTGTGGATAAAATTAGAGATAATTCATTCAAAGAAATCTATGATTTTACTGCACATGGGCATAATGTGTTGGCTAAGATAGAAAATAGTCCAAAAATAACCATTGCACTGACAACTGGATTATCACTAGGAGGAGGATTGGAACTTGCTCTTTCTTGTGATTACAGAATTGGTACAAATAAAACTCAAATGCGTTTTCCAGAAACTAACATAGGAATTTACCCTGGACTTGGAGGGACGCAAAGAACTGTTGGAATATGTGGTATAGAGGTTGCCAGATATGCTGTTTTGGCAGGAAATTTTCTAAATGCAGAAACTGCAAAGGCATTTGGGATGATTACAGACCTTGTAGATCAGAATGATGTTTTGAATACAATAAACAAAATAGTATTGAAAGGAAAACCCAATAACAAATATGGTAGTCAACAGATAGATAACGATAATAGTATTGTTACTTTTGCTAAGGGATTTTATTCAGATATTAACATTAAGGAGATTCTAGAAGGGGGTAAACCAAAAAATATTATGCAACTAGATGAAAAAATGGTTTTAAGGCAAATGAAGTTATTATCTTATACTGCTCCAATAGCCCTTAGAACCGCTGCAGAATTATTAGAGATTGCCAATACTGATAACATTTCATTAACAGAAGGATTATTGCAAGAACTAAATTATCTAGAAGAGATATTCTCTACAAAAGATGCACTTGAAGGTCTTTCGTCTTTGATTGAGGGAAGAAGACCTAATTATACCGATTGTTGATTATTTTCTACTATATTGTCTTGGCCACACAGGTGCTCTATATTCAGCTATGGCGGCAATAGTTAATTCTTTTAATCTACTTAAATTCAATTTTAATCCTCCTTAAATTCACTTTCTTCAAATACTTCTGCCATCCATTTTTCCAATAATTTGTCCACTATTTTCAACTCCTTATTCAGTGTTATTTATACATTAAACCACTGAGATTATGTATATTAATTCAGTAGTATTCAGGTACACAGCGAGGTGTAATTTATACACTAGATGGTTCTGGAGTAACTAGATAATATGTTAAGAGAACCAATGAAAATTACAAATTCAGATTATGAAATAATCGATGAGGCGATAAAAGATGTTAAGAATAGTGGTACTACGATAAGAAAAACTTTTGCACCATATAATGAAAATGGAGAATATGATATTGAGTGGGAAGTTGGTGCAGCAGTTGAGGCTTTTTCTAGTTTCAGTTCACGTTGGAGTATTGAAATTCTAGCAGCACTATATATTGCTGGTGATCGTAGATTTAATGAAATGCGTAATTTATTAAAAGGGATAAGTAGCAGAACGTTATCTGATAAATTGACTAATTGTACCGAAATGGGATTGGTAAATAGGATTGTTGACGAAGGACCGCCAATTAGAGTTAGATACCAACTAACTGAACATGGAAGAAATGCTGGAAGATTATTGAGTCCACTTGTAGCTTATATGAAAATTCAACAAGGAAGAGTAATAATAGATAAGTAAGAGAATTGAGCATAAATGACTCAAGAGACCATGTACACTTAAAGGTCATAATGTAGTAATTTCAATATGGCTTTGCTAGAGCAGTGGCGTAGAACCTATCCCGTTACTACAGATATTTTTACTGCAATACTAGGTGGAACATTGGGAATTGGGTCTATATTACCAATTCTTGCACCTCCCATGATGCAAGGAACAATAATAGCACCTAGGGAGTCTTATGAACATCCATTAAGAAGTAGAATTATTTCTACACTTGTAAAATCTCCTGGGATACATTTTAGAGAATTACAAAGACAATTAGATGCAGCAAATGGTACACTTAGGCACCATTTAAGAGTTTTAACGAATGAAAAGTCGGTTACTATAGTATCTGTAAATGGTAGGACTTGTTACTATGCTGGAGCACCTGCACAAGTCGAAATATTAGAAGGAACAGGAGTTACCGATGAATATAAAGCGGCCTCGATGTTACCAGTGGGCTTATCTGGAGTTCAGAAAAGTATAGTAAAACAATTATCAAATTCGCCTGAACCAGTGTCCCAAGCTCAACTTGCTAGAGATTTGGGCCGATCACGCGCTTCAGTACACTCAGCCATTACTGTACTTAGAAATAGAGGTATATTGACTGAAGCAGGCATCTCTCTTGCACCTCATATTAATGCGTTACATAAATCTAAAGTTGATTATCCGTGGCTAGGGATTCGTCAAGAATTAGCATAAATATACTTCAAAACAAAGCCAATGCTCTTGAGCCGTGCAATATTCGAGTGCTTTGTGATTAGACTAAACATTATTGAGAAGTCTATGCCAACCGGCAGTAAAGATCCCGATATTCTTCTCAGTTGGATTTTAGATTCATTAGGATTGGTAAAGCGAAAGATAGAATCCTGGGGCGATGAAAAGGAATTTGGAGCTTTACATAGAATAATGTCAGATGCATTATTACTAGAACCATTGAAAGGATGGGATATTAAAACGCTCGGAGACGTGTGTGGACTTTCTCAAACAGGAATGCATCATCAAATGTTAAAGTTAAAGGAATCTGGATTGGTATCATCAGAAAATAATGGAAGATGGCATATCTATGTTTTAAGAGGAGGTTCAATAACTGCCGCTATAAATTTATTAGCTGCTCAGTCTAAAGGAATAATTGAATTAAGACTAAAAGAATTAGGCCATCACATAAAAGACTCTGACAGAAGAATGAAAATTCCCAGTGAATTAATGGATACTAATTTTAAAATTAAGATATCTGAACCCTCTGCAACAAAAAATAATGAAGATAGATTTGATGCTTTAATAGATGATTTAGGATTAAATGGTGATAGGGCTAAAGATAATGATGATTTAGCAAAGAGAATTTTTATTGAATTGTCAAAAAGTAGTGATCCGATAACAATTCTTTCTCTATCAGATAAATTATCAGAATCGAGGTCGAGAATTAAAAGAACAATAGATAGATTTCGAAATTCGAATATCGCCGAGAGAGTACCAATGTTAGATCGTATAGCTCAAGATATTTACATTGGAATAATGAGACAATATAATGCCAGAGGGAAAGAATGGTTGTTTAATAGAGGTGGTTTTGGAAGGATTGATGATAAAATTGCATTAGAATTGATCGATGGTATAGAAGAAAAGAGTTTGGATAGTACTAAAATTAAACAAATATTAAATCCCTTATCAATAGAAAAACAAAAAATATTACTTAATACTTTAGGAGGTAGAATGCCCTATGGCTATAGAATAAAAGGTTCTAGCGGAGATGATGTAAAAGAGAATGTAATGAGAAGCGTAGATAGGTCTTTACTCAGGATAAAAACTGTTGCAGAGAGACTTGATAAGGTAATACCCAAAGATGTTTAAATTTTTAATTCTTCACGATTTAAATTCTCAAGGTATTGGCTGACTCTTTTTCCTAATTCTTCTTGGGTAGTTACTGAATGAAGTTGTACTCGCATAGCCGAAGCTCCAGGTAATCCTTTAGTGAATGAAATGGCATGTCTTTTGATATTTTTATTCATTTTTTCACCATAAACTTGTTTACTAATATCTAAGTATCTTTTCCAACACCATAGTCTTGCAACTGCAGGGTTGTCTTCTTTCCAAGGAGGAGGAGATATATTCCATCCTAAATCTCTTTTAATGTCATAAAATATATTTGGCATACCTATGGCACCTCTACCAATCATCAATCCAGCTGATTTGGTAATATCCATACATAATTTTGTAGAAGCTGAATCTACTACATCACCATTAGCAATCACAGGAATTTCAACTCCATCGACGATATCTCTTATTTGCTCCCAATCTGCTAAACCCGAATATCTTTGTTTTAGAGTTCTTCCATGGACACAAATACGATATATTCCTTCTTTCTCAAGTCTTTGAGCAACCTCAAGAGCCGTATTTGGGCCAGTTCCAGTACCTAGTCTTACTTTGACAGAAATAGGTACTTCGGCAACATCTAAGCATGCTCTAACCATTTTAACAATCTTATCCGGGTTGCGCAGTAATGCTGCTCCAGCATCATTACGGCAAACTTTAGGTGCTGGACAACCAAAATTTATATCGATTATATTAGCTTTTTTTTGCAATAGTTTGACTGTTTTTACCATTTCTTCGGTTACTCCTCCAAAAATCTGAGGTATGAAAGGATTTTCGAGTGGATGACTCTCTACTTTTAGCCAAGAATGTGAAGCGTGTCTTGATAATCCAGCAGCAGCAGTAAATTCTGTTACTGTAAAATCAGCACCACACTCACGAGCAAGGATTCTATATGCTAAATCTGAAACTCCAGCCATTGGTGCGAGAAAAAGTGGGACTGGGTCACTCTTCATCGGATACCGGATTAATAACACCTCTATGAGTGCGTCGGGGCATTAGAAGGTTGATTCCCAATCTTCTACATCTTGAGAACGTTCCCAATCAGCATCAGTAATAGTACCCCTTATTTTCAAAACTTCACGAGATAATAACCAAAATATCAGAGCTAATGATCTTCTTCCTTTGTTATTGGCGGGAAGCGCGATATCCACATTTCTTAATTTATTGTTAGCATCACAAATTGCTACAACAGGAAGACCTGAATTTACTGCCTCATTTAGGGCTTGAGAATCTGCTGCTGGGTCAGTGACTATAATTAACTCGGGTTCCAAATATGTACGTAATCGTGAATTAGTTAGTGTTCCAGGTATGAAACGTCCAACTATATGTTTAGAACCAATAGATTGGGCAAACATTCGAGCAGGACGTTGTCCATATTGACGTGCACTGACTACGAGAATTCTATCTGCATCATAATTTGAAATAAATTTTGCAACGGTTCTAATTCTAGCATCTGTTTGATTTAAATCTATTAAATGTAAACCTGCTGCATCTTGTCGATCTGTGTCAAGGAATCTTTTCATATCTGCTGATTTTTGATTCGTTCCTATATGAACAGCGTGTTGTTCATATGTTTCAAATGGTACTAGTGGGGCCATACTTTCATCCATAATCATACCTCAGTAAGGCGGCCACCTGCCTTCTATTCATAAGCGCTACGCATGATAGAAAATATTCTAACTCTTTAAATCTGAGAGAAAAGTACATTCTCCAACATCGTCTATTTCAGGAAATCGGACACAAGGTTTTGTTATAGTAGCCCAGACTTCAAAATGATCATGAAAGGAAAGTTGATCTATTGGGGCAGTAATTCCATATCCTCTAGCCTCAACAACTAATTCCCATTCTCCCATAATAAAATCACTTTTTCCAAATGTAAATCTCTCTAATGGGTAATCCTGTGTAGCTTTCACTTCCCAAAAAGGAGAAGATATCCCTTTTGTCCCTGGCTGCCACAATTTAACATCAACATAACGAACCTCATTTGTCTCATTTCCAACTAAATCTTCGATGTATGTTGAATATGGAAATTGTGCACGAAATTCTATAACAAGTTTAGAAACAGTATCATCAAAAGAAATTGTTGTTTCATTAGAGTATAGGATCGTATTAACGGCGGTTGAAGAATCAAAAGTATAGTCCCAACCAAATCTATCTTCCTTTTCTATCAATACAGGTTCTTCCCGCATATCTTCAATCATTTCACGTTGCATTGCTAGACTGAGACAACCGCTAGTTACAATACAAACAAGCATAATTGCGACCAGCATATTAACTGAACTAGCATTCCTCATTATTTACCCGATACTGTAGTGTAATTTCAAACCACGCATCAATAGTGCCTCTCGGTACTCATAGGGAACGTCAATACCATTTGGCTCAGTAAACCCTTTTGTCGTCATTGAGGCGTATCATGCTAAAAAGACATTAGAAATAAACCTACTAACAAACTTAGTTGATAAAACTAACTTTTTAAGATATATTTGAAGTAAATTACTCTTCTTCAACAGAGCGTGGTTTGTGAACTTCTCTGAATATTACAATTCCTACGCCTAGACTTTCTCGAATTGTTTGTACTAAAGAAAATTTAGCATATGGCCAATTTTGATCATAAGAAATTTCTTCTGGTAAAGTTACAGTGAGATTATCTCCTTCGAATTCTACTTCAAAGTCTTCTCGGCCAGTATTCATTTTTAACAAAGTTTCAACTTGTTCATTACGATCTTCTACTAATTTTGTTATTTTATAGTTATATCGAAGTGTGACTCCAGCTAATGGATGGTTGTAATCAATTCTTGCCCTTCCTGCACTGAGGAATTGAAGAGTACCAGTTCTTCCTCCGATTTCAACAGGGCCTCCGATATGCAAAGTATTTGGATCACGTACACTTTTTAGTAATACATTTTGTGAAATAGTTTCAATCAAGCTTTGGTCTCGTTCTCCATAAGCCTCTATTGCCTCAATATCAAATTTATAATCAGTATTTACTTCAGCACCTTCTAAATGAGATTCAAATCCTTTGATTAGTCGACCTGATCCCATTATGGTAATCATTGGCATGTATGTACGATTCTCATCGAACACATCATGTTCTTTCGCCACTTCTTCTCTGGTAGTCTCGATTAGTTTCTCTGTATTTGCATTAAATAAGTCATAATCAATATGAATAATTGAACCTTGTTCCATTCTATAGCCTCCACGGATGACTCGGCGACTTGCTTACCCTTTTTCATTCAAACGGTTTAGAGAGTGTAGAAAATTTAGGCTATTTAATAGACTTTTTTCTAGAAAAACTATCTGAAGATATCGAAAGAATGCTCCCAAGCATGATTATTGACCATCCTAACCAAACTAGATGGCTTCCCGGGAGAGAATGGACTGTGACTCTAACTCTATCTACATCATCTGATTGTCCAAATGTCATCCATTCAAGAAGTTCTTGAGATTGATAAAAATCTAATATAACTATTGTATCTCCAAAAATTGTAGAGAATCTATCTACTTCGGACCTTGGAGAAACACTATTTCCAGTTGTAAACCTTAACATTCCAGGAGAAAGTTCTGCTATCTTTTCTCCATCTTCCATTACATCTATGATTACACCGATATAACCATCACCAATTGAATATGGATATTCGTCTTCATCAGCACTAAATTTTTCTACATCAATTAAGATAAATTCATATCCGTTATGTTCTATCGGCTGGTCCTTTACTAATGTCACTAAATGTGATGGATCTGTTCTATCGACCATTGTAGTTGTTAAAACATGACCGATGAGTAATAATAGTATACCAAAATGAGCCAAGTGAGAACCTAATAATCTTAATTTAGGTTTATTTAGATTGATATTTGACGAGAGACGGTAGGAAAATGTAGAATTTGCTGTTGAATATAGTTGTTTAATTGTAGGAGGAAGAGCAAATATTAACCATGTTAGAATAAATAATCCCAAGGATCCTCGAGAAATTCCCTGAGTTACACTTAATTCTGGATCTCCTGGTAAGTAAATTTGATCTGAAATATAAGCAAAGAATAAGGAAAGAAACAGAGTAATTGCAATTAGTATATTTCCATTTAGAGAATTAACAGAATTGCCCCATGCATAAAGGGTGAGTCCTATTGCGAGAAGAGCAATTAGTGGCGCTCCATAAAATTCATGAGCCAGGATGTTACTTCCTTCAATTTCTACAGTCAGAAGTATCCAGGTTAATAATAGAAAGGTTGCACCGCCATACCAGGGTATTTTGCGGGCCATTCTCGTTCTTTCTGAAGTTTTCTTGAATGGCTTTAACAAGATTGAAAAATCTTCTTCATCAGATAAGAACCAAGGTACGAGGAATGGAATCATACCAATAAATGCTTGAAATGTATTAGCAGACCAAGACCAATTTGAATAAAGCATGAGTATTATACCGGCAATGATATATTGGAAAGAAGGTTTTTTAGAAGAGGAATGCAGAGTTAAAAATAGTAAAGAAGTTCCTACAAACAAAACTGAACTAGCACCTATATTTATTGAAATTGATATGAAGGTAATTAATAAAGCCCAAGAAAGAATCTTATTCTCTTGAAAAAATGAATTATCGCCTTCTGATAATAAAATATTCATTTGTTCTCTAAAAAGATGGAAAATAATAAATATACCTAGAATTATCAAACCTATTAGGTAGGAAAGTATTTCTAAACCAATAGGGCTAAAATCTGAAATATTTATAATTCTAAGATAAGGATCTTGTGATAGTGTAGAAGCGTCATTACCCACAAATGCATGCACAGAGGACCACACGCCATTGGCACGGGTAACTAAAGTTGCATGAAGAGTTAGCATTCCTGTCATTAAAGCCAATGCAGGTAGAGACGATATGTTAGCCGAAGAATTACTTTTTGCCCTTGTATGAATTATTAATAAGAGTGTTAGCCAAGGCAATAAGGAACCAGTTTCTACAGGGTCCCATGCCCAATATCCTCCCCAATCTAGAACAGTGTAAGCCCATAGTCCACCTAAACCTATTCCCAATGTACCTACAAAAAAACCAGCACGTGCCCATGGTATCAAGTCAGAGTGAATTGTTTCATTGGGAAGTTTCTGGATAATTCCAGAAATTGCAATACTTGCAACTGCAATACATAGTGAATAGTATGCAAATACTATTGGCGGGTGGATAACCATAAGATTTGTTTGAAGCAAAGGATTTAGTTCACCATCTATTCCCTCATATGGAGAAAAAGGATCTAGTAACCAAGATATGAATAAGAGATATAAAATCCAAGAATGTAGAATACGTAATAGTAAGTTATCATGTTTGTGAAAAATCGATATTAGCCACGTAACTGTTGACATTAAAAATGCCCACAATAGTAATGGCCCTGCACGCCCACCCCAGACTGCTGATATACGATACAAAACAGGTAGATTGGACCCCCCGTATTCAGAGACAATACTCAAAGATTTAATATTAAATAAGAATGCATAAATAAGCAATAAAAATGGTAATGCTTGAAAGAAAAATGTTAAATTATTGGCTCTTGAAGAAAATATTTTATTATTTAAAATATGATAAACAGAAATTCCTGCTGCTAGAATTATTGAAAAATGGCCAAAAAAAGGAAGAATTGAATCACCAGCCATAATACTTAGCACGGGAATAACCAAATGACAGCATGGCCGGAATTATTCTTTTTACGTATAATCTAGGTCTACGTAAGAATATTTTTAAGCAAACTAATAATTTTCCATGGGCGCCCATGTTACTCATTTCGTCTGGGAAGCATTGAGCCATTAGTGACATATCATCATCCGACAAATTGAAAAGTGCAGACTTTCCACTCAAAATCTTGTTATATGGAGGAAATTCTTTTTTCCATAGTCGTGTATATTCTGCTAAATAACTGGCATCTAAATTTCCGGAGGAAATCGCTTTGAAAGCAGTTTGTGCTGCAAATACTGCTGATTTTAATGCTAGATGGGATCCCCCTTCAAATAGAGGTGATGTGAATCCTGCTGCATCTCCAATTAACATTAAGCCATCAGCATGAGTATTTTCATGCGGCCCAGATATTGGTATAGTTCCACCAAATGCAGGATTACCTTTAGTTTTCCACGAAGGCAATATTTGTTCTAAGTCTTTGAAGTGTGTATCTTCAATAAAGTCATCAAGTGACTTTTTTGTCTGAGATTTATTCTCAGTGACTAGTCCGACATTGGCCCTTCCATCACTTTTTGGAATCATCCATACATACCCTTTTTCTACATATTTTGGCCATATATAAAAGTCAAGATAGTCGTCTGTTGGAACTTCTAGCATCTCATATTGCATACCAGCAATAACATGCGGCCGGGGATTTAATTCTAATATTTTTGAACTAACTCCTGCAACTCCAGATGCATCTATTACTATCTTTGCTTCTATAGGGAATTTCTCACCTTTACCATCACATCTCCAACCAATAAATTTATCTCCATCATACATTTTTTCCATTGAATTAATTTTGTTTCCTAAGCATAATTCAGCCCCATTCGAAACGGCTTCATCACAAATCCAGCGTTCAAATAAATGCTTTTCCAGTACATATCCTTCTTCTGTTAATTTTTTCTCAGTACCATCTGGGAAAATTACACGAATTCCATGTACTCGTTTACTTATTACTTCAGGAGGTAGATCTAATTCCAAATTAGCACAGGCAACATCAGAAATACATTCTCCACAATGAACAGGAGTTCCTATTTCTTTGTGATCTTCAATAATAACTGTAGAAAGTCCTGCTCTAGCACTATGTAATGCTGCATTTCCACCACCTGGGCCCGCGCCTATTACTAAGACATCGTACATCATAGTGCCGCTCTTCATGGCCATGCGAGTAGGTTATTATCAAAGAATCTCTCGGTCAAAAGTCTACGGTGAAAAGCGAACCTTCATCATTCTTAGAGATTTGCGAGGGTATATGACGTGGGGAAATCTGACTAGTTATGTCCGCGCATTGGAGGCGACAGGAGATTTACTCAGAATAAGTGAACCAATAGATGTTAAATTTGAAGCTGGATGTATAGCTGATTATTTAGTTAAAAAAGGAGGTCCTGCAGTAATTTTCGATCAGCCGAGACTTGCAGATGGAACTATCAGTAAATATCCACTTGCAATGAACCTATATGGTACCAGAAAAAGGACAAATATGGCTTTAGGAGTCACAAAACCAAGAGAAATTGGAGATAGAATGGTAGCACTAATGAAACCTGATATTGGAGCAATTTTGAAATCTCCTTGGAAGGCAATAAGTTTAGCCTTAGAAGGAATGTCAATGGCTCCCAAGAAAATACGAAAGGCCGCTTGTCAACAAGTAGTTATTGACAATCCAGATATGAAAAAACTTCCAATACCCACTACTTGGCCATTAGATGGAGGTCCATTCATGACTTTGCCTTTGGTCGTCACTTGTGATCCTAATACAGGAGTACACAATATGGGGATGTACAGAAGTCAAGTTTTCGGAGGGAAAGAAGTTGGATTACATTGGCAAGCACATAAACATGGAGCAGATCACGCTAAAGAATTTGGAGATAGGATGCCCGTTGCAATATGCCTAGGAGGTCCCCCCGAAGTCATGTTCAGTGCCATTTCACCCCTTCCTGATAACTTATCAGAGTATGAATTCGCCGGACTATTGGGTAAAAAAAGATTGAAAATAGTAAAATGTAAAAGTAATGATTTATGGGTACCAGCTGAATGTGACTTTGTAATTGAAGGATATATGACTCCAGGCGAAAATAGACTTGAAGGTCCTTTTGGCGATCATTTTGGACATTATTCACTATCTGACCAATATCCAGTAATGCATGTTACAAAAATAACTCACCGTAAAGACCCTATTATTTCAATGACTATTGTAGGAGTTCCTCCAATGGAAGACGGTTATTTAGGAGAAGCAATAGGAGATGCCTTTAGGCCAGTACTTCAGTTTCAACATAGAGATGTTATAGATTTATTTCTTCCCCTTGAAACTGGTTTTCACAATCTTGCAATAGTTTCCTCAAAGCAACGCTATCCTAGACAAGGAAGAAAAACGGCCCTTGGACTACTGGGTGCAGGGCAAATGATGTTCTTAAAAGTAATAATTTGTGTTGATCCGGAACATCCAGTTAAAGACCTTGATTGTTTATTGGATGTTTTAGAAAAAAATGTTAGTATACCGAATGATCTAGTATTTCTAGATGGAATGGTTGCTGATGCATTAGAACATGCCTCTCCTGAAGAAAATATACATACTAAATTGCTCATAGATGCTACGAGTAATGAGGATTTAATAAATGAAAATAATAACAAAGATATTTCTAAATCTATTGAGATTTCTGCATCGGCTGTCGAAGGTATTGTTGAATCTAGAATGTTGAAGGATAATATGATGGTTGTAACAACTGATATTGAAGGAGGCCCCAAGCCAGAAGAAAATATGGAAGAAGAGAATGAAGAATTGGCTTGGGAACAAAGAGAAAAAATTAAAAAAATATGTAAAGATATTTGGAATTTAGAAGGTGCAAATAATCTAAAATGGCTATTCATAACTGATAATGATGTTAATCTGAGAATTGATGGTTGGAAGAGAAAATTATTGTGGCAATTATTTTGTAGGTTTGATGTTTCT
>MDSW01222089.1_pt1 | contig 19583 bp, 20 predicted proteins | sample 811171 | NCBI WGS metagenome assembly MDSW01 (sample SAMN05326641, study PRJNA326480) | marine metagenome | isolation source: seawater | place: Atlantic Ocean: North West | collected 2012 | reverse complement strand
TTGTTAGAACCATAATATATTATAATTATAATAATGATTTATGATTTCAACAATATAAGTCCAAAGTTAGACAAAGATAGTTGGTTTGCCCCTAACTCAGTTTTAATAGGCGACGTTACTTTAAAAAAAAATGCTAACATCTGGTTCAATGCAACTCTAAGAGGAGATGTGGAGCCAATTACAATAGGTGAGGGGTCAAATATTCAAGATGGAAGCGTAATACATACTGACCCAGGTTGTCCAGCTATAATAGGCAAGAATGTAACCGTAGGACATTTGGTTATGCTTCATGGGTGTATAATAGAAGATGATTGTTTGATAGGGATTGGAAGTACAATTTTGAATAAAGCTAAAATTGGCAGACATTCAATTATAGGCGCAAATACTTTAATCACCGAAAATAAAATAATTCCTGAGAGATCGTTAGTTGTTGGAAGTCCTGGTAGAGTAATGAGAAAAGTTACAGATGAAGAAATTAAGCATATAGAAGAAAATGCAAGACACTACGTAGATAATTTTAAAAAATACAAAAAATAATTCTTAAGGGATCAGCCAATTAAATTTTTTTTCTGCTTCAAAATTGATAAGTAATCTGCGATGTCCTTTTGCAGCAAGATATAGCCATTCAATACTTTTAATTCTGCATTTAATTACACAAAAATTTTTATAACCCGCCTCACTTTCCTCTTTAGTAAAATCAAAATTATCAAATTTATTGTCTAAACCTGAAGTTGGTTTGTCCGACACTGTTCCTGGGCCATTAGAAACTAAATAGCATTTTCTACTGATATGACCTGTTTTTATCCAAGATTCTTTAGTTATATCATTATCATAATTTATTTCGCAATTTGCTTTTACTCTCAGCTGGATTTTCTCTTCTTTACCATAAAACAATATCGAGCAGCTTGGGTTCTTTTTTATTTTTTTAATTTTAGATGACCTAATATCACTATGATATTGAATAAAATTATCTTGTTGATCAGCTTTTCTTAAAACTACTACTCTTCCATCAAGATCTTTTTCATCACCACAAATAAAAACTGGAGTTCTAAATTCGGAGGATCTATCTTTAACCGCATCGGTCAAAAGTTGCCAAATTTTTTTTTCTATCTCATTTGGATTTTCGTAATAGCTTACTATTTCTGACACAATTTATTTTCTAAATCTTTTTATTAGGCTTGAAGTATCCCATCTTTGTCCACCCATTTTTTGAACTTCAGCGTAATATTCATCAATTATTTTTGTTATAGGCAATGGTGAATTATTTTTTTTTGCTTCATCCATAGCAATTTTTAAATCTTTTCTCATCCAATCAACTGCAAAACCATAATCAAATTTATCTTCAATCATAGTTTTATGTCTATTTTCCATTTGCCACGATTGTGCAGCTCCTTTTGATATTACCTCAATAACATCCATCATATTTAATCCAGCGTTCATTCCAAAGTTAATAGCTTCAGATAGGCCCTGAACAACACCGGCGATACAAATTTGATTTACCATTTTTGTTAATTGACCACTTCCTGATGGCCCAAGTAATTTTATTTTCTTGCTATAACAATTAATTATTGGTTCGGCTTTTTTATATGGCCCCTCGTCGCCCCCAACCATCACAGTCAGTGTTCCACCTTCTGCTCCAGCCTGTCCCCCAGAAATTGGAGCATCTAAAAAATCAAATCCTTTTGTTTTGGCTTGTTTATAAAGTTCTCTTGCTATATTTGCCGAGGCTGTGGTGTTATCGATGTAAATAGAGTTTTTTTTTTGCAGACTTAAACAAACCCTTTTCTCCTAATGTAACCTCTCTAAGATCATTGTCATTTCCAACGCAAGTAAAAATAAAATCACTATCTTTTGCAGCTTCCATTGGGGTATCAGCTATTTTACCCTTGTATTCATCAGTCCACTTTTCTGCCTTCATTTTTGTTCGATTATAAACAGTTACATCATGACCTGCTTTTGATATATAACCAGCCATGGGAAAACCCATTACACCCAAACCAATGAAAGAGACTTTCTTCATAAATGAAAAACCTTAGTTTAAATAAAAAAGTTTTATTATTTGGTTTTATATTTACATTTTTTTCATCCTTTGGACAGAGTTTTTTTTTGGGATTGTTTAACCCCAGTATAAGAGGCGAATTAAATATTACTCATGGACAATTTGGCACAATTTATGCTGGAGCCACTATATGTTCGAGCTTAGTTTTAATTTGGTTTGGAAAAAAAATAGATGATATAAATCTTTATAAATATTCGTTAATTGTAATTGGTATTCTATTTTTTTCATCAATATTTTTTTCATTTATAAATAATATTTACTTGCTGATTATTGCAATTTTTTTAATGAGATTTTCTGGCCAAGGTTTGATGTCCCATACATCTTCAACAACAATATCTAGATATTTTAATAAAAGAAGGGGTCGTGCTTTAAGCGGTATTTGGTTTGGTCTTTCTTCAGCTGAATTTATTTTACCAATTTTAATCGTTTTTCTTCTAAATATCTTTACATGGAGAACAATCTGGCATTTTATATCTCTTATAATACTCATTATTTTACCGATAGTAGTCTTTTACACTATAAAAAACATCACTATTGAGTCTAGAGAGGGCGCAGCAATTGACCAAAATAAATTAAATTTTGAAAAAATTAAAAGTTGGAGAAGATCAGAAGTTTTAAGAGATTTTAAATTTTATATAATTTCACTGAATATGTTAGCAATGCCCTGGATTGTTACTGGAGTTTTTATTTACCAATCTTTTATATCAGATTCAAAACTTTGGAGTTCTTATATTATTCCACAATCATTTATGGTTTACTCTGCAACATCAATTTTAACATTAGTTTCATCAGGATTTTTAGTTGATAAATTTACTAGTCGGAAATTAATACCTTTCATGAACATACCCTTATTAATTGGTCTGATAATTTTAAGTTTATTTGATTTAAAATATTCCGCTTATTTATTTTTTGGTCTCATGGGTATTTCTAATGGTTTAGCAAATGTATTAGGATCTTCTACATGGGCAGAAATTTATGGGGTGAGGCACCTTGGAAGTATAAAGGCTTTGACAACCGCATTTATGGTTTTCTCCACTGCTTTTGGAACTGCAATATTTGGAATTCTTATAGACAATGGTTTTACCATTGAGTTCATAGCAATTGTTAGCATTGTTTATATAAGCATTGCCTTCTTAGCTTTATTGGCCATAAAAAGCAGTGTTGAACCAATAATTTTAAAAAAAAAAAACTTGATTTTACGATAGCTTTTCATTAATTATTGCTGATCTTTATGGCTCGTATAACAGTAGAAGATTGTCTAGAAAAAGTAGGAAATCAGTATGATTTAGTCCTTTTAGCCAAAGAAAGAACTTCACAATTAAATTCTGGCTCTGAAATGCTTGTTGAAGAAGACAATGATAAAAAAACAGTCATTGCACTTAGAGAAATAGCGAATGGTAAATTAGATGTTGAAGAACTTAGAAAAAGTACTGTTTTAAGATTAAGAAAAGAACCTGATGAAAATTTAGAGGAAGAAGAAACAGAAGAAATTTCAGGTGATGATTTTGAAAGGCAATATAAAGGAGAAGTTTCTAAAACTGGAGTTGCCATATTACCCTCAAAAAGAATGAGAAAAGTTCCTGTTCAGACAAATCCTTCAAATAATAAAAATGAAGACGAAGAAGTTAAAAAAGATAGCAATCCTCTTGAGTTAACCGAAGAAGTAGAAGCAGAAGAGTTAACCGAAGAAGTAAAAGTAGAAAAAAAATAATTGAAAATTAATCGAAAAGTTAGTGTTGCTCCTATGATGGATTGTACGGATCGACATGAAAGATATTTTTTACGATTGCTAAGTAAAAATGTCATGCTTTATACAGAAATGGTTGCTACAAAAACAGCCATTCACGGCGATCGAAAAAAAATTTTAGGATTTAATGAATTCGAAAAACCTCTTGCACTACAGGTTGGTGGTTCAAATAAAGATGAGTTGTCAGAGGTATGTAAGATCGCAGAAGATATAGGGTATGATGAAGTAAACATTAATCTGGGCTGTCCAAGTAAAAAAGTTCAAAAAAATAAATTTGGAGCATGTCTAATCAAAGAACCAGATCTTGTTGCTGACTGTATAAATCACATGATTAATTCATGCAAAATTCCTATAACTGCAAAAACAAGGATAGGTTTTGATAATATTGAAAATTTTGAATATCTGAATTCTTTTGTTAATAAAATTCATAGTGCTGGATGCAAAACAGTAATTCTACATGCTAGGAAAGCAATTTTAAAAGGACTAACTCCAAAAGAAAATTTGAAAATACCAAAATTAAATTATCCATTAGTTTATGAAATTAAAAACAAAAATAAAAATTTAGAAATTATTATTAACGGAGGAATCACTAATTCCGAACAGATTACTGAACACTTGAAAATTTGTGATGGAGTTATGATAGGTAGAGCTATTTATCAAAATCCATATTTTTTAGCAGACATAGAAAATAAAATTTTTAATAATAGGAATGTGCTTTCAAGATCAGAGGTAGCAGAAGAATTAGTTGAATATGTCCAAGAAGAAGTAAAAAAAGGAACAAGAGTTAACCAAATTATGAGACATACCGTCGGTTTATATCATGGACAAAATGGAGCAAACAAATGGAAGAGATATTTAAGTGATAATATGATGGCAAGAGACTCTGATTTTCAAAAAGTAAAACATATAATGACAATTGCTCAAAATAATGAAAAGGCTAATAAAATTACTTCATGATCGAAACTTTTGGAACAAATCAAATTTTATTTTTCTTATTAATAATGTCTGTTACCGCCATATTCGCAGGCTTTTTTGCAGGCTTTTTTGGAATTGGCGGTGGCATCATTACTGTTCCTTGTCTTTTTTATATTTTTGGTGCTGCTGGAATAGATAAATCTTTTATCATGCATTTAGCTGTCGGGACTTCATTTGCAATAATAGTTCCTACTGCAATGATGTCCGTATTTACTCATTATAAACACAAGGCAGTGGATTTTGGTATTGTAAAAACCTATGGAATATTTGTTGTTTTAGGTGTTGTTATTGGGACTTTTTTTGCGGCATCTATGCATACAAAATCTTTGGTTCTTTTTTTTAGTATAATAATTTATTTGCTGGCTCTAAATTTAATTTTTCTTAAAGACAAAACAAAAATAAAATTAAAATTTAATTTATTACAAAGAACAGCTCTTGGTTTTATAGTAGGTTTTATATCTTCTCTAATGGGAATAGGGGGGGCGATTATGAACGTACCGATATTAAAATTTGTAGGTTATTCGATAAATAAAGCAATAGGAAGTGCTGCTTCTATTGGATTTTTGATATCAATATTTGGATGTTTGGGGTTTTTAGTCTCAGGAATATTAATTAAAACCGATCTACCTTTGAGCACTGGTTTTATCAATATACCAGCTTTTTTAGTATTTATACCAATAACAATAATAATGGCAAGAGTTGGAGCCATCACAGTTCATAAAATGAAGAGAGAAATAATAGCAAAATTATTTGGTTTTTTTTTAATAATAATAGCTAGCAGATTTTTATATGAATACTTCAATATTTAAATTTTTTGATCGTAACTGCCGATTTTTCCAGTCTTCTGAAGCAAATTATCTATAAAATTAAATATTTTTTTTTTCTGATCATCCGAAGAGTTACTTTCTGTAACAACAACCAATGACGGCTTGTTCGAAGAAGCCCTTATTAGTCCCCAAGATCCGTTCTCTAAAATAAACCTAACGCCATTGATTGTTAAAATTTCTTTAATTAACTGATTGTCTATCTTAATATTATTTTTTTTCATTTCTTGAATTTTCCTTACTAAATCTTCAACAATTTTGTATTTTTCCTCATCTTTACAAAAAGGAGCCATAGTAGGAGACTGAAATGTTTTAGGAAGATCTTTGATTATAGAGCTAATTTTTTTATTTTCATTATTCAATAAGTGACATATTTGTATTGCAGAATTAATTCCATCATCATAACCATAACCAATTGGTTTATTAAAAAAGAAGTGACCACTTTTTTCAAATCCAGCTAAAGCTATTTCATTATTAACTTTCCTTTTTATATGTGAATGACCTGTCTTCCAGTATATTGTTTTACAACTATTTTTTAAAAGAATATTATCATTTGAATATAATCCAGTAGATTTTACATCTACGATAAATTTAGAATTTTTATGTTTACTAGAAAGATTTCTTGCAATAACTAGACCAATTTTATCTGCAAAAATTTCATTTCCTTCATCATCAACAACACCAACTCTATCTCCATCACCATCAAAACCAAAACCAACATCAGCATTGTTTTTCTTAACACAGTCTGAAATAGCATGAAGCATTTTTAAATCTTCAGGGTTTGGATTATATTTGGGGAATGTAAAATCTAATTTACAATCTAATTCAATTACCTCACAACCTATACCTTTTAAAACCTTTGGTGCAAATACTCCTGCTGTTCCATTGCCACAAGCCACGACAGTTTTTATTTTTCTTTTTAATTTATTTTTATTTATTAGATCCTCGATGTAAATATTTTGAAAATTTTTTATATCTTTGCTAACTCCTTTTCCTGTAATAAATTTTTTATTTAAAGTTATTTCTTTTAATTCATTCATTTCTTCAGGTGCATGGGTTAAACCTTTCTCAATCCCCATTTTGACACCGGTCCAGCCATTTTCATTATGGCTAGCTGTTACCATTGCAATTGCATCAGAATTCAATTTAAATTGAGCAAAATAAACCGTGGGAGTTAGGGACAAACCTATATCTTCAACATTACATCCTGTAGAAGTTAAACCCTTTTTCAAAGCAACTTTTACCTCTTCACTATACGATCTGTAGTCATGTCCAACAATAATTTTTGGATTCGTTTTTTTTGTTCTATTTATTACCTGGGTGCCCAGACCTTTACCCAATTGTTTGATTCCATCCAAATCTATATCATCTGGATATAGCCATCTTGCATCATACTCTCTGAAACCACTCTGTTTGATTTTCATTATTTGTACAGGTTTATTAACATTAGATTTAACAGAATTAATTTAAACTTGAAAAAACATTTATGTTCATGTAATGTTCTCTTGATATATATGTTATTTAGTATATTAATATATCTGTAACACAACATATAGTTGTTTTGCTCTAAAAGTCAGTTAAAATAAGGGAATTATGAATAAAAACGTATCTTTGGCAATAAAAAAAGCTGTCTCAAATTTAGATAGAATTGAGAGTAATAATTTAAAAGACTTAAATGATAAAAAACCTGATCTATTTTCATTAAATCATACTACTGAACTCTTTCAAAACGATAAAGGTATTACAATTAAAATTGACAGATCTAGAGATGCTAATCTGACAGATTTTGGAAGAGCAACTTTAAGCGACAGGTATTTGGGTCAAAACGAATCTTACCAAGATTTATTTGCAAGAGTAGCAAGCACATACGCCGATAATAATCTTCATGCACAAAGACTTTATAACTACATAAGCAATCTTTGGTTTATGCCCGCAACACCGGTTTTATCTAATGGAGGAACTGAAAGAGGGTTACCAATTTCATGTTTTTTAAATGAAGCAGGAGATAGTTTAGAAGGAATTTTAGGCTTGTGGAGTGAGAATGTCTGGTTAGCAGCAAGAGGTGGGGGCATTGGAAGTTATTGGGGAAATTTAAGATCTATAGGTGAAAAAATTGGTAAAGTAGGAAAAACTTCAGGGATTATACCTTTTATTAAAGTGATGGATTCTTTAACACTTGCGATTAGCCAAGGTTCTTTAAGAAGAGGGTCGGCCGCTTGCTATCTTCCAATAGACCATCCTGAAATAGAAGAATTTATAGAAATGAGAAGACCGACTGGTGGCGATACAAATAGACGTTCACTAAACTTACACCATGGAGTATTAGTTTCAGACGCGTTCATGAGAGCCGTTGAAACTAATAGTCAATGGGCGCTTAGAAGTCCCAAAGATGGATCTATTCAAACAACAATTTCAGCAAGAAATTTATGGATAAGGTTGCTAACTGCCAGAGTTGAAACTGGTGAACCTTATATTATTTACATAGACACGGTTAATCGTCAAATTCCCCAGCATCATAAGTTGGCAGGACTAACAGTGAAGACATCAAATCTTTGTAGCGAAATTACGCTACCAACCGGAAAAGACAGGGACGGTAATGAGAGAACTGCTGTATGCTGTTTATCCTCTTTAAATATTGAAAAATACGATGAGTGGAAAGATGATAAAAATTTCGTGGAGGATGTTATGAGATTTTTAGATAATGTTCTTGAGGACTTTATTAATAAAGCACCAGAAAGTTTTGCTAACGCCAAATATGCGGCCGCCAGAGAAAGAAGTGTTGGACTTGGTGTAATGGGATTACATTCTTACTTTCAACAAAAATCTATTCCTTTCGGCTCCGTTATGAGCAAGGTGTGGAATAAGAAAATATTCAAAAATATACAAGAAAAAGTTGATCAAGCTTCAAAGGATCTTGCTGAGGAAAGAGGAGCATGCCCGGATGCAGAGGAATTTGGAGTCAAAGAAAGATTTTCGAATAAAACCGCAATAGCCCCAACCGCTTCAATATCTATAATTTGTGGTGGAGCATCACCTGGAATAGAGCCAATAGCAGCTAATAGCTATACGCACAAAACTTTATCTGGTTCCTATAACGTAAGAAATAAATATCTTGCGAAAGTTTTAGATAAATATGAAAAAAATAATGATGAAATCTGGTCAAGCATTACAACAAACCAAGGATCAGTTTCACATTTAGATTTTTTAAGTAATGAAGAAAAAGAAACATTCAAAACAGCTTTTGAAATTGACCAAAGATGGGTCGTTGACTTAGGTGCTGATAGAACACCTCATATTTCTCAAGCTCAATCGATTAATGTTTTTGTTCCTGCGGATGTACATAAGAAAGATCTTCATCAACTTCACTTCCAAGCTTGGAAAAAAGGTCTAAAAAGCCTTTATTATTGCAGATCTAAATCAATTCAAAGGGCAGAAAATATTAATGCAGGCTCATCAACAGATGTGACAAAGAATGTTTATTCAAACAAAAAAGAATCAACTAATGATGAAAATAAATATGAGGAGTGCTTATCATGTCAGTAATTAAATTAAAAAAAGACAAAGAAGTTTTCAAAGGCGGTTTACTAGTAGAAAACCCAGTATACAAACCATTTAGATATCCTTGGTGCTATGATGCATGGTTAACACAACAAAGAATACACTGGTTGCCAGAAGAAGTACCGTTAGGTGACGATGTTAGAGACTGGCAAAAAAACTTATCTCAAGGTGAAAAAAACTTACTTACTCAAATTTTTAGATTTTTTACTCAAGCAGATGTTGAGGTTAACAACTGTTATCTAAGGCATTACACTACAGTTTTTAAACCTACCGAAGTTTTAATGATGATGACAGCTTTTGCTGCTATGGAGACAGTTCATATTGCTGCTTATTCACATTTACTCGATACCATTGGAATGCCAGAGTCTGAATATTCTGCTTTTATGAAATACAAAGAAATGAAAGATAAGTACGATTATATGCAAGGTTTTAATGTTAATTCGAAAGCTGATATTGCAAAAACAGTTGCGGTATTCAGTGCATTTACAGAAGGCCTTCAATTGTTTGCAAGTTTTGCAATTCTTCTAAATTTTCCTAGACACAACAAAATGAAAGGTATGGGTCAAATAGTTACTTGGTCAGTTAGAGACGAAACTCTTCATTGCAATTCTATGATCAGACTTTTTAGAGCTTTTGTTAAAGAAAATCCTGAAATTTGGAACGAGAAGTTACAAAAAGAACTTTATGATGCTTGTAAAACTATAATTGCACATGAAGACGCATTTATTGATTTAGCGTTTCAAATGGGACCAATCGAAGGTTTAACTGCTGATCAGGTAAAAAAATATATAAGATGGATTGGTGACAGAAGACTAATACAATTAGGCTTAAAACCAATTTACAAAGTAGAAACAAACCCACTTACTTGGTTAGACACAATGCTTAATGCTGTAGAACATATGAACTTTTTTGAAGGTAGAGCTACTGAGTATTCTAAAGCTTCAACAAAAGGTTCGTGGGCTGAAGCTTTTTCTTAAAATCATCTAATATTAAGTGACAACACCTCTCTATGCTCACTACCTTTGTATTTAGATAAAGGTCTAATAAGTTTATTAGCTGCATGCTGTTCTATTATGTGAGCTGACCAGCCTGTTATTCTTGCCATAACAAATATTGGAGTGAAAAAATCCGTATCTATACCCATTAAGTGATAGGTTGGGCCACATGGATAGTCTACATTGGGATGTATATTTTTCCTTTCAAGCATTACTTGCTCCAATATCTCATATATTTTAGGAAAATTAGTATTCTTTTTTATTTCGGCAACCTTTAAAAAATATTTTTTCATAGTCGGAACCCTTGAATCACCACTTCTGTAAACTCTATGACCGAAGCCCATAACAACTTTTTTCTTATCAAGAGCATTATTTATCCATGATTTAGCTCTTTGAGGTTTTTTAATATCTTTAAACATGTACATTACTGCCTCATTAGCTCCTCCGTGCAATGGCCCTTTCAAACTTGCTATAGCACCTGTTATTGCTCCATGCATATCAGAAAGACTACTTGTAATTGTTCTTGCTGTAAAAGTTGAAACATTAAAACTGTGTTCGGCATAAAGAATCATGGAAATATCAAATGCTTTTACAATTTCCTTGTTAGGAACTTTACCAAACATCATATTAAAAAAGTTTTCTGAATAGGACAACTTTTTGTTTGGTGGTATGGATTTTTTTCCCTTTCTTGCCCTGAAATAAGCAGCAACAGCAGTAGGAGTTTGAGCAAAAATTCTCATAGCTTTTTTCATGTTAGCTTTTGGGGAATTATCTCTTACATCTTTATCCTCCAGCCCCATTAAACTAACTGCAGTTCTTATTGCATCCATAGGATGGGCTTTTTTTGGCATATTTTTAATATCGTTTAGAATTTGTTTAGAAAGTTTACGATTATTTCTTTCTTCGTTAATAAATTTTTTTAGTTCTTTTGATTTTGGAAGTTCCCCATTCAATACAAGGTAGGCTACTTCCTCAAAACTGCATTTTTGACAAAGATCTTGAACTTTATAACCTCTATATGTTAGAGAATTTATTTCTGGCATAACTTGTGAAATTGTAGTCTCGTCTACAACTATACCCATTAAACCTTTTTTGATATCTTCAGTCATAATTATTCATGCCCATCAGTCTTAAAGTCAGTAATTTTTTTATCTGGAGTATTATATTTTTCATATTCCACAAGTTCATATAGCCTCTTTCGAGTTTGCATTTTATCTATAATGTTATTTTGATGTCCATCTTTAAAAATTGATCTTAAGCCATCTTCCACACTTTTCATTGCCAATCTTTGTGTAGTAACAGGATAAATAACAATATTATAGCCCAAGTTTTCTAGCTCTTTAGTAGATAATAATTTTGATTTCCCGAATTCTGTCATATTTGCCAACAAATAAACCTTAGAGTTTTTTCTAACATTTTCAAATTCTTTTTCGTCTTTCATAGACTCAGGAAATATTATGTCTGCGCCAGCAGCCTCATATGCTTTTATTCTCTCGATAGTTTTTTTAAGACCTTCTACAAGATTTGCATCTGTTCTAACAATAATAGAAAAATTTTCATCTTTTCTTGCTGAAATAGAGTCTTTTATTTTTTTTACCATTTCGCTTGTTGAGATAAGCTCTTTGTTTTCTAAATGACCACATCTTTTCTCAGATATTTGATCCTCCAAATGACATCCGACAAGACCCATGTTCTCAAAAGTTTCTATTGTTTTTCTACAATCACTAAAACCAGTATCAGCATCAACTATCGAGGGCAAATCAGTAACTTTAGCTATTTGACTTGCTCTGTAACTGACATGTTTAAGTGATGTTAGACCTATATCTGGAATCCCAAGGTCATTCGACATTACACCCCCAGAAATATAAACTCCTTCAAAACCAATTTCTGCAATTAATTTTGCGCACAAAGGATTATAAGCACCAGGAAATCTAAGCAATTTTTTTTCTTTAAGATTGTTTGCAAAATCTATTCTTTTTTCCATGACATTTTTTTTAGTAAAATGCATAAACTTTTTATATTAAACAAGAAATATAAAATCAAAGACTATTTTAATAACACAACTAATGCAGTTAAAACTAACAAAATTGCCAAAATATACTCTGTAATTTTTTTGGCTTTAGTATTTTTAATAAAGATTCTTAAGCTATTTCCAAAAATAGCCCAAATACAAATTGAGGGAAAACAAACAACAGCAGCAGTGATTACTAAGAACATGGTTGCAATAATAAAATTTTCATCTGCGGGGAAAAACCCAGAAGCAACAGTAATCGCTACAGTCCATGCTTTCGGATTGATAAACTGGAAAAGAGATGCCTCATAAAATTTCAACGGTCTTCCACCAGTATCTTTTTCAACTAAATTAAAAGATCCAATTATTTTCCAACCTAGATATAATAAATAGATGAAACATAAAATCTTCATATAAAATTGCAATTCAGGAAAAACTAAGAATAGATTTCCTAAACCATAACAAACTAAACCAATTTGAAAAATATGACCAAGAGGAATTCCCACTAAGTGTGGAAGAGTTTTAACAAAACCGAATTTAAGTCCTGAAGCAGTTAACATTGCATTATTAGGCCCTGGAGTTGCAAACATTATAAAATAATAAGTAACAAGTGCAGAAAAAAGCTGAAAATCGATCATAAATATTTTTCAATAATTTTTTCAAAATTTACAAAATTCTTAACAGAAATATCATGAGGTATTTGATCCTTTTTTTTCTCTGTATAGCCATCCTCAACTAATATAAATGGGATTTTAGCGTTGTAAGCTGATTGTGAGTCCACCTCACTATCCCCAACCATTATAGTTTTATTTATATCACCTCCGATTATTTCAACAACGTTTGTAAGATGTCTAGGATCAGGTTTATTAAAATCAAACGTATCGCAACCCGCAATGTATTGAAAATATTCTGCAAGGTTAATTTTTTTAAGCAAATCAATTGCAAGTCTTTCATGTTTATTTGTGCAAACAGCCATTGGTATATTTTTAGATTGTGCTAATTTTAAAAAATCAATAACCCCTTTAATTGGTTTGCTGCCCTTATCAATATTTTTAGCATAATGATCTATAAATTCTTTTATCATTGCTTTTTTTTCTTTTTCATCAGTTATTTCTTCTTTGAAGGATTTTTGCATCATAATCCATGCACCACGTCCAGCAAGGTGTTTAATATCACCAAGATTTTTTTTATGAAAACCAAATTTTTTCATAACATGATTATGTGCACCCATAAGATCAGGAGCAGTATCAACCAATGTTCCGTCTAAATCGAATAGAATTGTTAATTTTTGAGTCATTTTATTAAGTATTAAAAAGAAACATTTTGTGACTTATTACCATCTTAATTCTAATGTAAAGACAATTTTTAATGAACACAAATTCAAAATTTAAAAAAATTAAAGCCTATAAGGTAAATCAAGAAAATTTACGAAGAAAGGCAATTAAGCTTGGTGTAAATTTAATTGCCCCGGAAACTATATTTTTATCAAGTGATACTAAATTTGGAAAAAATGTAAAAATCAATCCCTACGTTGTTATTGGTAAAAAAGTAAAAATCGGTAACGACGTTGAAATTTTATCTTTTAGTCACATAGAGGGAGCAAAAATAGAAAAAAAAGTTACGATAGGACCTTACGCAAGGATAAGAACAGGAACTCATTTAATGCCTGGAGTTAAAATTGGAAATTTTGTTGAGACAAAAAAGTCTAAAATTAAATCTAACTCAAAAGTAAATCATCTGTCTTATATTGGTGATACTCAAATTGGAAAAAATTCTAATATAGGTGCTGGAACAATTACATGTAATTATGATGGAGTTAAAAAAAACAAAACAGTAATCTCTGACGACGTTTTTATTGGTTCAAACTCCTCTTTGGTTGCTCCTGTGAAAATTCACAAAAAGTCAGTTGTTGGAGCTGGATCGGTAATTACTAAAAATGTAAAAGAAAAATCATTAGCTATTGAAAGATCTGAGCAACAAGAAGTAGCAAACTATAGGAAAAAAAAATAATGTGTGGAATTATAGGAATAGCTAGCAACAAGTCTGTCTCAATGAACATTGTTAATGCATTAAAAAAATTAGAATATAGAGGATATGACTCAGCAGGGTTGGCTACAATTTCAAAAGGAACAATTGATGAAAAGAAATGCCCAGGAAGAGTAGAGAAATTAGAGAAGATTTTATTTCAAAATCCAAGCGAAGGTAATTTAGGTATAGGACATGTAAGATGGGCAACGCACGGTGTTCCAAACGAGGTTAATGCTCACCCACATTCAAGTGAGATAGTATCAGTAGTACACAATGGTATAATTGAAAATTCAAATGAATTGAAAAAACTATTAGAGAAAGAAGGAAAAAAATTTAAATCCCAAACCGATACTGAAGTTATAACAGTTTTGCTTACAGAAAAACTTAAAAATCTAGAACCATTAAAGGCAGTATTCGAAACATTAAGCTTATTAAAAGGCAGTTTTGCTTTAGGAATTATATTTAAAAATCAACAAGACTATGTAATTGGTGCCAGAAGAGGAAGTCCTCTTGCAGTAGGCTACTCTAATAATGAAAATTATTTAGGCTCAGACTCTTATGCTTTAAAATCTATGACAAATAAAATCTCATATCTTGATGATGGAGATGTATGTATCTTATCTAAAGATGAGATAAAATTTTATAATTCAAAAAAAGAAAAAATAAATAAAGAAATTTTTACACTTTCTGAGGACAAATCTTCTGTTAGCAAAGGTAATTTTAAAAATTTTATGATAAAAGAAATTTTTGAACAACCTACCACTGCTAAAACCTGTTTAAAGGAATATATAGATAAAATTAGAGAAGAAATAAATTTTTATAATCTTCCTATTGATCCTAAAAAAATAAATAAAATAGTACTTATTGGATGTGGAACTGCGTACCATTCCTGTTTAGTTGCAAAATATTGGTTAGAAGAATTTACATCCTTAAATGTTGAAACAGATATTGCCTCTGAATTTAGATATCGCAGAGTTAGGTTCAATAGGGAAAACTTATATATATTTATATCTCAATCCGGAGAAACAGCAGATACTTTCGCTGCATTAGATCTTTGTAAAAAAGAAAATGTTAAAACATGCTCAATAGTAAATGTTGTTGAAAGCTCAATTGCTAGGCATTCAGATTGCGTTATGCCAATTCACGCTGGACCAGAAATAGGAGTTGCATCAACAAAGGCTTTCTTAGGACAAATGCTTGTACTATATCTTCTTTCCCTTAAAATTTCAGAGATAAGGAAAGACATTGAAACCAAAGAATATAAAAGAAAAATTAATGAATTAAAAAAAATACCAGAACTAATTTCAGATAGTCTTAAGCAAGAAGAAAAAATCCAATTAATCGCAAAAGATATCTATAAATCTAAAGGATCGATGTTTTTAGGAAGAGGTTTGTCTTATCCAATTGCATTAGAAGGTGCTTTAAAACTAAAAGAGCTTTCATACTTACACGCCGAAGGCTACCCCGCAGGTGAAATGAAGCACGGACCTTTAGCTTTAATCGAAGATGGATTGCCTGTTGTGGTGATAGCTCCAAAAGATAAATATTTTGAAAAAACTTTATCAAATATGCAAGAAGTAATAGCAAGAGGTGGAAAGGTTTTGCTTTTAACAAATTCTGGCAGCCACGTCGTAAGTGAAAATATAAGATTTCAAATCGATTTGCCTTTATCAGATCCAACATTAACTCCTTTTTTATTTACCATCCCACTTCAGCTTCTTTCTTATCATGTGGCATTATTTAAAAAATGTGATATTGATAAACCTAGAAATTTAGCAAAGTCAGTTACAGTGGAATAAAATTTGAAAAAAATTGTTTTTTACAATACTTTAATTCTCTTTTTAATAATTTTCACATTTGAAATCTTATTAAGGTTTTTTTTTGAAATAACACCACAAGGTTTATCTAAAGGAATTATTAATGAACAATCTTCAAAACCAAGATTTAATTACTCTAATATTAAAGAAGGAAAAGTTTTTGGTAAAAAAATTTTTACCGATAAGAACGGTTTTAGAATAAATAAAAAAGAAAAATTACAAAATTATGATAATGAAAATATTTATTTTGTAGGTGGAAGTGTCACTTTTGGAAGTGGGGTAGATCAATCCGAAACTTTTTCAGGAATTTTAGGCAAAAGATTAAAAAATTTTAATATTTTTAATGCAAGTGTAATTGGAAGTAATTTAGAGAATAACTATTATATTTTAAAAAACAAAATTCCAAAAGAAAATTTAAAAAAAATATATATAAACTTTTCTTTAGACGATATTCTTTTTCAAGAAATTGTACAAGCAGAAGAAAATTTAAAAAAAATTGATGAATCTTTACTAAATAAATTTAAGAACAATAAATTTTTTCTCAAATTAAATGCTTTTATTAGGTCTAAATCTGTAATTTATGTATGGATAAAAGGATTTATTTTTAACGCTGAGCAAGGATATTATGTGCACGCTAACGAAACTTATAAAAATCCACAAAATATAAATTTGTTAAAAAAAAAATTAGATATGATCAAAAATTATAATGATGACCTAAATAATAAAATTACTTTCCTAATTATTCCATATAGCTATCAAATTAAAAAAAATAATTGTAAATCAGAAGATTTGTCTGAAAAAATAATAAAAAAAGAATTATCAGAACGAAAATTTAAATTTTTTTTAATTAAAAATATTTTTTGTGAAAACGATAAAAAAAATAAAATTTTTCTTAGTCAAGATCCCAGTCATTTAACAGGATATGGTCATCAAATTATAGCAGATTATATCGAACAAGATTTAAGATGAAATACTTAACTTTTTTCTTATCAATATTGATTTCCTTAATTTCTTTAGAGTTTTTTGTAAGAATTTTTATTGATAATGGTTTTAATTATGAAATTGAGATGATGAAATATGCTAATAAATTAAAAATTATTTCTGAAAATAAATCTATTGGAATTGAACATAAAAAAAATGCAAAAGGCAAGTTTATGGGAACGGTAATAAATTTAAATTCTGATGGTTTTAGAAATAATATGAATTTAAAATTTGATTCAAAAAAAATTCTTATGCTTGGGGACTCGATGACATTAGGCTGGGGAGCAAACAATCCATTTCCAAATGCTTTGAATGATAAGATAGCGAATTATGAAGTTATAAATGCCGGAATTGGGAACACCAACACAATTATGCAAATAGAAAATTTCTTTGAAAACTTTATTGAAAAATATAATTATAAAATAATTATTTTAAATTTTTTCATAAATGATTTTGAAAAGGTCGAAATTAAAAAACCCAATATTCTTCAAAAATATTCTTATTTATATACTTACATATCAAATAATCTAAATACGGTTTTAATAAAATTTAAAATAAAAAAAAATTGGAATAGATTTTATTCAGAAACGTATACTGATATAAAGATTAAAAATGACACTTTTAATCAAATTTTAAAACTTAAAAATTATTGCGAGAAAAATGATATTAAGCTTATAATACACAATATTCCTGAGTTACGAAATTTGAATAATTATAAGTTCACACAAGAAACAAATTTAATAAAAGATTTTGCATTAAATAATGAAATCGAGTTTATAAATTCTCACTCAGTCTTAAAAAATTACAATGATAGTGATTTGTGGGTAACTAAATTAGACTCACACGCAAATGATAATGCCCATGAAATAATTTCTGAATTTATTTATCAAAAAATTTCTAAATACTTAGAATAAAATTTTATCTTATTTAAAAATTATTGTATTTTTTGGAGAAGTATAAATCATTGTTTTTTGACTATATTAATGGAAATATGCATCTCTAGAATTATTTATTATTTTTAAATGAGTCTATTGCCATTTTTTGGTGCTTTTTCATATAATTTTCATATTTTTTTAAATCATTAAACAAAAGCATCTTGGAAATTTCTAAAGACCAATATATATATAACACAGGTTAAAATGAAAAAATGGACATTAAATAGTTGGAAAAAATTTCCAGCAAAGCATTTACCTAAATACCCAGATCAAAAAGAACTAGATTTGGTATTGGGTAAAGTTAAAAAATACCCACCGTTGGTATTTGCAGGAGAATCTCGCTCGTTAAAAAAAGCATTAGCTCAAGTTGTAGATGGAAAAGCATTTTTATTACAAGGTGGAGATTGTGCTGAGAGTTTTGCAGAATTTCATCCTGATAATATAAGAGATACTTTTAAAGTACTTTTGCAAATGTCTCTAGTTTTAACTGCTTCAGCTTCAGTACCCGTAGTTAAAGTTGGAAGAATTGCTGGACAATTTTCAAAACCGAGAAGCGCAACAACTGAAAAAAAAGACGGAAAAGAATTACCAAGTTATTTGGGCGATAATATAAATGGAATAGAATTTACAGAAAAAGCAAGAACCCCCGATGCAAAAAGATTATTTAGAGCTTACTCACAATCAGCATCAACATTAAATTTATTGAGAGCTTTTTCTCAAGGAGGCTTTGCAGATCTAAGACAAGTACATTTATGGAATTTAGGATTTATTAAAGATAAAACAAAAGGAAAGTATAAAGAGATAGAGGATAAAATAAGTGACGCATTAGCTTTTATGGAAGCATGTGGTATAAATTCAGATAATAATAGAAGATTGAGAACAGTAAATATTTATACTTCCCACGAAGCTTTGTTATTACCTTTTGAAGAATCAATGACGAGAATAGACTCAACTACTGGAGAATATCACGATACTTCAGCACATTTTGTTTGGATAGGTGATAGAACAAGACAACCTGATGGCGCTCATGTAGAATTTTGTAGAGGAATAAAAAATCCCATAGGTTTAAAATGCGGGCCTACTTTAAAACCTGATGAGCTAATCAAGCTTTGTAATGTTCTAAATCCTGAAAATGAACCAGGTAGAATGACACTAATTTCGAGATTTGGTGCTAATAATGTTGAAAAGTTTTTGCCAAAATTAATTAAGGCAGTAAAAAAAGAGGGCCTTAAAGTAGTGTGGTCATGTGATCCAATGCATGGAAATACAATCAAGGCAGCTACAGGCTTTAAAACAAGAACTTTTGATAGCGTTGTCAATGAAGTTAAAAACTTTTTTGCCGTTAGTCAGGCCGAAGGGAGTTATGCTGGAGGTTTGCATATAGAAATGACAGGCCAAGACGTGACAGAATGTACTGGTGGAGCTCAGAAAATATCTGAGAAGGATTTATCTAACAGATACAGAACTCATTGCGACCCAAGACTAAATGCTGATCAGGCTTTAGAGCTAGCTTTCTTAATTTCAGAAGAAATTAAGAAAAATTCAAAAATTTCAAATAAAATTATTCAAGCAGCGTCTTAATAATTATTGTAATTATTAAGACCTAACCTTAAAAGAGAGGTAGGTATTAATTATGGAAGTAAAAAAAAGAGC
>MDSW01064869.1_pt1 | contig 19586 bp, 17 predicted proteins | sample 811171 | NCBI WGS metagenome assembly MDSW01 (sample SAMN05326641, study PRJNA326480) | marine metagenome | isolation source: seawater | place: Atlantic Ocean: North West | collected 2012 | reverse complement strand
TCATCATAATTAGAGAATAAATGGCCTCATGCACCGAAGCTGCACCAAGGGGATGACCAGAAAGGGATTTTGTTGAACTAATTTTTGGAATTTTGTCTTTAAAAGCTTCCTTAATAGCTTTTAATTCCGTTATGTCACCAACAGGTGTTGAAGTTCCGTGAGCGTTAATATAGTCAACTTTATTTCGAGTGGTTTTTAAAGCTAAATTCATGCATCTGGCAGCCCCTTCGCCGGATGGTGCAACCATATCAAAACCATCAGAAGTAGCTCCATAGCCTGTTAGTTCAGCATAGATTTTTGCTCCTCTTGCTTTCGCGTGTTCCATCTCTTCTAAAACCAAAACTCCTGCTCCTCCTGCAATTACGAAACCATCTCTTGTTTTGTCGTAGGGTCTAGAAGCTTTTTCTGGATCTTCGTTGTATTTTGAAGAAAGTGCTGTCATAGCATCAAACATTGCGGTCATAGCATAATGTAGTTCATCACTTCCGCCAGCAAAAACAATCTTCTGTTTTCCATATTGAATTAACTCCATCCCATTACCTATACAATGTCCACTAGTGGCACATGCAGAGCTTATTGTGTAATTTACTCCTTTTATTTTAAAAGGAACTGCTAAAGTTGCAGAAGCTGTGCTTGCCATTGTTCTAGGTACAATAAATGGCCCCATTTTTTTTGGATTTTTTTCTCTTGTTTTGTCAGCTGCTAAAATAACATTCTCAATCGAAGGTCCTCCAGATCCCATTACCATACCTGTAGAAATATTACTTACTTCATTTTCTTTTAATCCCGAGTCCTCAACAGCTTCTTTCATAGCAACATAGTTATACGCAGATCCGTTACCCATAAATCTAAGTGCTTTTCTATCAACATGATCCCCGAGCTTTATGTTTGGTTTTCCGTGAATATTACTTTTTAAGTTATGTTCTTTGTATTCTTCTGCAAAAGAGATGCCTGATTTAGTATTTAAAAGAGATTCACAAACTTCTTTTTGATTATTTCCTAAACAAGAAACTATTCCAATTCCTGAGACAACAACTCTTTTCATTATTTGTAAACTCCTACTTTTAAGTTTTCAGCAGAATATATTTTTTTTCCATCGGCTTTTAAAATTCCATCAGCGAAACCAACTGTTCCACCTTCAGTTTTTAAAACTTTTTTCATATCAACTTCATAGGTTGCGATTTTGACTTTTTTAAGAACCTCTCCTGTGAATCTAACAGAATTTACTCCTAGAGCACGCCCTTTGCCTTGCTCTCCCATCCAGCCTAGATAAAATCCAACTAGCTGCCACATAGCGTCTAACCCTAAACAACCTGGCATAACAGGATCTTCCTTAAAGTGACAATCAAAAAACCACATTTTATCCTTTATATCGAGTTCAGCTTTTACAACACCTTTTTTAAATTTTCCTTCTCCGGATTTTATTTCTGTAATTCTATCAAACATTAACATTGGAGGTAGCGGTAGACGCGCATTTCCCTCTCCAAACAGAGAACCATTCGCACAATTAATTAATTCATCATAACTATAACTATTTTTTTGTCGCATTTGTGAAGCTAACAATTACTTGTCATTTTATCAATAATATATATATTTTTAGGGTATTTTAACTGTTAAATAAGAGAAAATTTTTATGAGCGAAAAATCAAAATGTCCATTTACAGGCACAGGCACTCCTCCCAAGTTTCCTACCGGCAGAGGAACCTCAAATAGAGACTGGTGGCCTAATAGCTTAAATCTAAAAATTTTAAGCCAACATTCCTCATTAGTTGATCCAATGGATAAAAAATTTAACTACGCGAAAGAATTTAAAAAACTTAATTATAAAGCCCTGAAAAAAGATTTACATAAATTAATGACGGACTCACAAGATTGGTGGCCTGCTGACTATGGTCACTATGGACCATTATTTATAAGGTTGACTTGGCATGCAGCTGGCACATACAGAACTGGAGATGGCAGAGGTGGCGGAGGAACAGGCAATCAACGTTTTGCCCCACTTAATAGTTGGCCAGATAACGTTAACCTAGATAAAGCAAGATTATTACTTTGGCCTATCAAGAAAAAATATGGAAAACAAATTTCTTGGGCTGATTTATTTATATTAGTTGGAAATGTAGCTTTGGAATCCATGGGATTTAAAACCTTTGGATTTGGGGGTGGCCGAGAAGATATTTGGGAACCAGAAGAAGATATTTATTGGGGATCAGAAAAAGAATGGCTTGGCGTTAACCGTTATAGTGGCAAGCGTGATCTTGAAAATCCTTTAGGCGCATCGCATATGGGTTTGATCTATGTAAATCCACAAGGACCAGATGCTAATCCAGATCCCCTTTTAGCTGCACATGATATTCGTGAAACTTTTGGCCGTATGGCTATGAACGATTATGAAACAGTAGCACTTATAGCTGGAGGACATACTTTCGGAAAATCTCATGGTGCTGCACCTGAGTCACATAAAGGTCCGGAACCAGAAGGCTCAAGAATCCAAGACCAAGCAACTGGCTGGAATAGTGATTACAAAAGCGGCATGGGAGTTCACACTATCAGTAGCGGACTAGAAGGAGCTTGGACAAAGAATCCCATAAAGTGGGACAATGGTTATTTTGATCTGCTATTTGGACATGAATGGGAATTAACAAAAAGTCCAGCAGGCGCACACCAGTGGAAACCAAAACAAAACGGTACTGATTTAAATTTTATTCCTGATGCGCATGATAAGTCAAAAAAAAATCCACCTATGATGCTGACTACAGATCTTTCTTTAAAGATGGATCCAAAATATAGACCAATCTCAGAAAATTTTCATAAAAATTTAGATGAATTTGCAGATGCATTTGCTAGAGCTTGGTTTAAGCTTTTACACCGTGACATGGGCCCTCGTGCTTGTTATCTAGGTCCGGAAGTTCCAAAAGAAGAATTGATTTGGCAAGATCCTGTAACAAAACCTAAGTATAAACTTAAAAAAGGAGATATTAACATTTTAAAGACAAAAATTTCAAAATCAGGACTTTCTATTTCCCAACTAGTCACTACAGCTTGGGCGTCAGCATCAACTTTTAGAGGTTCAGATAGAAGAGGTGGAGCAAATGGAGCACGAATTAGACTTGAACCACAAAAAAATTGGGAAGTTAATAACCCATCTGAATTATCTAAGGTGCTTAAAACTTTAGAAAAGATAAAGAAAGGTTTTGATACTAAAAATAAAGCAGTTTCAATAGCTGACCTAATAGTTTTAGGTGGCTGTGTTGGAATTGAAAAAGCTGCAAAAAATGCAGGTGAAAAAATAAACGTTCCATTTACACCAGGTCGTGGAGACGCGTCTCAGGATCAAACAGATATACATTCTTTTAAATTGCTAGAACCTAAAGCAGATGGATTTAGAAATTATATTGTAAACAAACCCAATGGATCTTCAAACAAACCTACTGTAACAGCAGAGGAGATGTTAGTTGATCGAGCCCAGCTCATGAAACTTTCTGCACCTGAAATGACAGTTCTGATAGGTGGTATGCGTGTACTAGGTACAAATTTTGATAATTCAAAACATGGTGTTTTTACAAAAGAACCAGGATCACTTACTAATGATTTCTTTGTTAATCTTCTTGATATGAATACGCGTTGGAAAGAAACCTCTAAAGAAGAAGTTTTATTTGAGGGAATAGATCGTAAGACAAACAAAATTAAATGGATCGGAACTCGTGCCGACCTTATATTTGGATCAAATTCACAATTAAGAGCATTGGCTGAAGTTTATGCCTCTGAGGATTCTAAATCTAAGTTCGTTGAAGATTTCGTTTCTGTGTGGACAAAAGTAATGAATTTAGATCGTTTCGATCAAAAAAACTAACTAAATGACAGAATTTACATCAGGAATATTCGAAGTAGGAAAAAGAATATATAAGAATAATGAAGGCTCAATTCTAAGGACGTTAGTTTATACAATAGGACATTTTATAATAGCTATAACAGTTTTAATGCTAATATCTAATGTGTCATTTGCAATTGCGTTAACTGATGCAATAGTAGAACCACTAGCGAACGCAATTTGGTATTTTATGCTGGATAAATTTTGGACCTCAAGATCGAAATCATAGTCTTCCATTTAAATATTCTTTTTCTATCCAGCCAGAAAAATTTCCAGTTTTGATTTTACACCAATTTTTTTTACATTTTTTTACTAAAAAAAGTCTGCCTTTTTCAGCTACAGCCAAAGGTTTTGAATATTTTGAAGGTTTTTTAAAAATTATAGAATTTTCTTCATTGTTTATAGCCGCTTTTTTTTTGGACAATTGTGATACATGTATCCATCCAGAATTATTTTCATGATCTATAATTTTTCTAAAATTGTAAGAACTGTCTATGATCAAAACAGGCAAAAATTTTTTTTTATAAACTAATTTTATTGGATGATCTAGAGAAGGTCCTTGTCTTAAATTAACTTTTTCATTTCTTAATGTTAAATAATAATCTGTTTTAGCATAGCTATTATTAATAAAAAAAATGAAAAAAGAAAAAAAAATTACTATTTTATCCATGAAGACTTATATTTTTGCAGTTTGGATTTTTTAATAGCTTTACCTTTCTAAAATTCGAATTAAGAGCATTAAAAACCATTATATTTCCATCTAAACTACCTTTTATATTCAAAATTGATTTTATAACTTCATTCGCCTGTAATGATCCAGCAATTCCTGCCAAAGTGGTCATTATTCCTCCAGTTTCACAGTTTAATTCTTCATTTGGTGACTCTGGCATAAAGCATCTAAAACAAGGCGTTTTTTTTCTAAAATTAAAGACAAATAATTGCCCATCAAATTTATTTATTGCTGAAGAAATTAATATTTTTTTATTTTTTATACAGTAGTCATTTATTAAAAATCTAGATTTGAAATTATCAGTTCCGTCACAAATAATTTCATAATTTTTAGCAATTTTTTCAATATTTTTTTTATCTACTTTTTGATTAAAAATTTTAACTTTTATTTTTTTATTTATTCTTTTAACGGCTTTTTTTGATATGAGAACTTTATATTTTCCAATATCTTTTTTAGTAAAAAGCACCTGTCTACTTAAATTTGATAATTCGACTTTATCGTTATCGACAATTCCTAAATTTCCAATTCCAGAATAAGCAAGGTACAGAATTAACGGGCACCCAAGGCCACCTGCACCAATAACCAAAACTTTTGCCCTAAAAATTTTTTTTTGACCAGGGATACCAATTTTTTTAAGTATTAATTGCCGATAGTATTTTTGGTAATCTTCACTTTTAATTGAGGCTTTTTTCATTTGACAAAAATGTGTCTACAATTTTTTTAGCAATAAGTGAAGCTACAAATTTTTTTGAATTTTTTTGAATTTTTTGAGTTTTACCATTTTTATCTATAATAGTTACTTCATTTAGATCGCTATTAAATCCTATTTCTTTATTCGAAATGTCATTTGCAATTATTAGGTCACAAAACTTTTCTTTCATTTTTTTAATAGAATTTTTTATTAAATCTTCTGTTTCTGCTGCAAAACCAACCAAGAGCTTCGGTTTGTATCTATTGTTTTTACCTAGATAACCCAATATATCCTGATTCTTCTCAATTTTTATCTCATTTATTTTTGAGTCTTTTTTAATTTTGTTTTTTTTTACTGATAAAGGCCTAAAATCAGAAACCGCAGCAGCACACACAGCAATGTGGGTGGGCAATTTTTTCTTTACTGCCTCAAGCATATCTTCCCCAGATACAACTTTTTTAACTTTCACATCAGGGCTATATGTAAGCTTCGTTGGTCCAGATATAAGAGTTGTTTTTATGCCCAATCTAGACAGTTCCAATGCTATTTCATATCCCTGTTTGCCGCTTGATTCATTGGAAATAAATCTTACGGGGTCCATATATTCTTTTGTTGGTCCCGTAGTTACTATTGCACTTATTTTTTTCTTTTTTAATAAATCTTTTTTTCTAAAAAATTTTTCTAAAAAAGACAAAATTAGTCTAGGGCTAGACATCTTGCCTTTTCCATACTCTCCACAAGCCATTGTGCCATCCTCGGGTCCTATAAATTTATAACCGTATTCCAATAATGATTTTAAATTTCTTTGAGTTGATTTGTGTAACCACATTCTAACATTCATAGCTGGCGCTAAAAAAATTTCTTTGTTGGAAGCTAGAAGAATAGTTGAAGCAAGATCGTCAGCACTTCCTCTGCTAATTTTCGAAATAAAATTTGCAGTAGCAGGAAGGACTAAAATTAAATCTGCCCAACGCGATAATGCTATATGGTCTATTTTACCTTTATTTTTATCCTCAAACATTTCTTCAAAAATTTTGTTTTTTAAAAGAGATGAAACAGAAAGTGTCGTTACAAATTTTTTTCCACTCTTTGTTAAAACAACTTTTACTGATGATTTTTTTCTAAGAAGCAATCTTATTAAGTCTAAAGATTTATAGGCAGAAATACCTCCACCAATTATTAATAAAATTTTTTTATTTTGTAAACTCATTACTAATTAAAATACTATAAACAATCCTATTACAATACCTAAAAACATTATAATTATATTGTTTCTCATATTTTTCATTTTTAGTTCTTCTAACTCAAAGCTTTTAGCTGACTCAGCATATAAATTAAGCTTTCCCTCAGCTAACATTTGTAGAGCTAAATTTGCCTTATCCATGACATCTGGTAAGTCCGGTATTTTCTCTAATATTTCTTTTGAGACTTCTATTGTTTTTTTAATTTTTGACTCAGGTCCTTTTGTGCTTTTTATCAACTCTTCTAAAATTGGTTTTGATACCTCCCAAATATTGGTATCAGGATTTAACTTTCTGGCAACACCTTCAACTGAAACCATAGTTTTTTGAAGAAGAAGCAATTGAGTTTGAGTTTGCATATTAAATTTTTCTGTTATATCAAATAATTGCGCTAATAAATTTCCTCCCGATATATCTTTTATTGATTGTCCAAATATAGGCTCTCCAATAGATCTTAAAGCCTGAGCAAAATCATCTTTAGATGTGCTCTTAGGAACTAGTCCTGCTAAAAAGTGAACTTCGGCTACCTTAATGTAATCTCTCTGAATAAAACCATAAAGTATTTCTGCTAAATACTTTTTGTTATTTTTATCTAAACGTCCCATAATTCCAAAATCTATTGGTATAATATTTCCATCTTTATCAACAAATAAGTTGCCCTGGTGCATGTCAGCATGAAAAAAACCATCTCTTACAGCCTGTTTCAAAAAAAGCTGTATTAAATTTTTTGATAATTGTTTCAAGTCAACATTTAATTTTTTTAAGTTTTCAATTTCTCTTATAGAAATTGCTTCAATCTTGTCTAAGGTCAGAATTTTTTTGGTTGTATAACTCCAATAAATCTTTGGAACTTTAATAAAATTATCATTTTTTGTATTTTCGTATAATTCACTTGCAGCCGCAGCCTCAAATCTTAGATCCATTTCAACATTAGTAATTTCTTTTAACAAATGAATAACCTCAACTAACTTTAGCCTTTTTGTTTTACTAAAAAGATTTTCAATTATGTATGCCAGAAACATTATAGCATCAAGTTCCTCATTAAAGACTTGGTGAATATTTGGTCTCAATATTTTGATAGCAAGTTCTTTTTCAGTATTATCAATTTTTATTTTTGCAAAATGAACTTGCGCTATTGAAGCTGCAGCTACAGGATCTTCTAGTGATATAATATTATTAAAAGATTTTTTTCCAATCTCTTTTTCAATAATTTTTTTTGCTTCTTCAGTACTGAAGGAAGGTAATCTGTCCTGTAATTTTTCTAATTTTTTTGCAATTTCTTCTCCGATTATGTCTGGTCTGGTAGCTAAAAATTGGCCTAATTTAATAAATGTTGTTCCCATGCCTTCTAAAGCCTCACACAACTTTTCCCCAGAAGTTTTATTTTCTTTCCCTCTTTTGTTATTTGATCCGTATGAAAATATATAAAAAATCAATTTCAAAACTTTAGGTATCGGCTTTATTTCATCTAAAACTTCCACAGCACCTGAAATTGATAATTTTCTTAAAATTTTAAATAAATTAAAAATTTTTCTTAACATAATTAAATTTTCCAACCAGAATGAATTGCTACTATACCTCCCGAAAGGTTTCTGTATTCAACTTTTTCAAACCCATTGTTTTTAAAAATTTCTAAAAGTTGATCTTGGTTATAGAATTCATCTATACTATTTATTAAATATTCATAAGGCTCTGATTTTCCTGTAATGTATTTTCCTAAGTAGGGAATTGATCTCGAATAAATTTTGTAAAATTTGTTCAACATTTCATTTTCTACCTTTGAAAATTCCAAACACAATATTCTTCCACCACTTTTTAGAACTCTTTTGGCTTCTTTAAGAGATTGGTTAATATTTGAAAAATTTCTCATACCAAAACTTACAGAATACAGATCAAATGTTTCGTTTTTAAATGGTAATTTCTCAGCCGTTGAACACTGCCATTTAATTTGTTTGTAATTTTTTAATTTTTCTTTTCCATAACCAAACATTAGCCTGTTAGGTTCTACACAAGTTACTTCACCTTGAAAGTGCAATCTTTTTAGAAAGGATAAAGCAATGTCTCCCGTTCCAGAAGCCATATCAATCAAACAATCATCTTTTTTTGGATTCATCCAATCAATTAACCTGCTTTTCCAAATGCGGTGTACACCCAAAGACATTAAATCATTCATAAGATCATATTTATGAAAGACTTGGTCAAAAACTCTCTTTACCCGTTCAGTTTTGGTTTGTTTTATATTTGTCATTTTTTAATAATGTTATATGTCAAAAATAATTAAATATTGACCCAAATATTTCAAAGATATATACGTTGCATGCATGCCAAATACAAAGTCAGCTATTAGGAAAGTCAAAAAGGTAGAAAAACAAGCCCTTCTAAACAAATTTTGGAAGAGAAGATACAAGCTAGCCGTTAGAAAGATGGAAACTCTCTTAAAAAAAAATAATAAGAAAGAAATTCAAGGATACTACTCAAAATTTCAATCAGAATTAATGAAGGCAGCAAAAAAAGGTATCGTTAAAAAGAAAAGTGCTTCAAGAAAAATTTCTAGAGTTTCTAAAAAAATAAAAAATCTCAAGAATTAGTTGTAATCAATCAAAAGTTGTTAGAAATTTAAATTTAAAAAAAACATCTAAATCTGGAATAATTACATTCTTGGTTGAATTTTTTTTTATTTCTCTTTCAACGATAATTTTGCAACCTAATTTTTTTTTTATTTTTTTTTTTTAAAATACAACCTACAGAGAGTTTAATTTGAAAAAAAAAAGATATAAAAAAATTCCTTCCTTAACAAAAAATCATGGAAAAAAAATCGCTAAAACTAAAGCAGGAAAACTTATCAGAAGAAAACTTTTTACAATGGGAAAAAGTTCAGGATAATCTAAAAGAAGCTTTAGGCTTACAAGTTTACACAAGCTGGATAAAAAATATTAAATTGGTTAAAGAATATAACCATTATATAATTTTAGGTGTTCAAACCAGATTTTTTAGAGATTGGATTACCTCAAGATATGCGGATAAAATTCTTGACGAAATTAAAAGACATAAACTCAGTATAAATAGAATTGAGTTTAAAATTCAGGAAGATAAAGCAGATAACAAACTTACATATTCGCAACCGTTAGAGAATAATGTTTCTGACATCAAAGAATCTTCATTAAATTATAATAGGCTGAATCCTGGATTAAATTTTGATAATTTCATTCTGGGTGAAAGTAATAAGCTTGCGTATTTGTCTGCCCAAAAAATATGTACTCAACTTTCAAGGTATAATCCACTTTTTATTTATGGAGGGGTCGGTCTTGGAAAAACACACCTCATAAATTCAATAGGTTTAAAATTAAGAGAGAACAATAATGTTATGTTTATTTCTGCAGAACGATTTATGTATCAATTTATTAAGTCTATTAAAAAAAATGAAATGGTAAGCTTTAAAGATTTTTTTAGAAAAGCTAATGTTTTCATAATAGATGACATACAGTTCATTAGAGGAAAGGAAGGATTACAAGAGGAATTTTTTCATACCTTTAACAGCCTGTTTGATAAAAGTTCACAAATTGTAATATCATCAGATCGTGCTCCCAATAAACTTGATAGAGTTCAGGATAGAATAAAATCAAGACTTTCGGGCGGCCTAGTGGTAGACATCGGCGCTCCAGACTATGAACTAAAACTAAAGATTTTAAAAAAGAAAATAGTAGAATTTGAAAACACTTTTAAGGAATATCCAAATCTTAGCAACGACGTTATAAATTATATAGCAAAAGACTCTAATTCTAATATTAGAGAACTTATTGGAGTTTTTAATAGAATTGTTGCTTTTAGTAAAATGAGTAAAAAACAGCTTAACGTTAATGATTGTAAAATAATTTTAAAAGATGTTTATAGAAATAGCAAAGTTATAACTATTGAGAAAATTCAAAATGTGACTTCTAATTTTTATAGTATAAATTTAGAAGAAATGCTTTCGCAGAGAAGATCTCGTCCGCTAGCAAGACCAAGACAAATTGCTATGTATCTTGCAAAAAAGTTAACTACAAGATCTTTGCCAGAAATTGGGAGGAAATTCGCGAACAGAGATCATACTACAGTTATACATGCTGTAAAAACTATAGACAGATTATCTCAGACCAACGAAGAAATAAGGAAGAACGTTGAGGAGATAAAATCTATCATTTTAAGCGATTAAAATGCACTTTCAAATAAAACGAGATACTTTACTAAAATCACTAAATATTGCGCACAATATAATTGAAAGAAAAAATACATTGCCAATACTTTCTAATGTTTTAATAGGGGCAAAAGATAATAAATTAAGCATTGTAGCGACAGATTTAGATTTAGTATTTTATGATGAAATTAACGATCTAAAAATTACTAAGGAAGGAAGTACCACAACCTCGGCTACAGTATTACATGATCTTTTAAGAAAATTACCATCAAATTTAGATATTATTTTCAATTTAAAAGATGAAAATAAATTAAATATTTCTGCTGAAAATTCAAAATTTAATCTTTTATGTTTGCCGGTTAATAATTTTCCAAATTTTTCTGATAGTTTTGATAGTGAAGGTATCGCTTTAGGTAAAAAAAATTTTTTATCTTTGCTTAATAAAACGAAAGTATCTATGTCAAATGATGAAACCAGACACTATTTGAACGGAATATTTATGCACATTACGGAATCGAATAATAAATCCTATTTAACAGGCGTGGCAACAGACAGCCACAGATTATCATCTAGCAGCATGTCTATAGAAAATTCAAAAAAAATAAAATCATTTATTTTACCCAAAAAAACAGTTTTTCAATTATGCAGCCTTTTAGAAGAGAGTGATGAAAAAATTTTTCTTTATTCTAGTGATACAAAAATTCAATTCAAAATAGGTAATTCAAAAATAACTTCAAAAATTATAGATGGAAAATTTCCTGATTATCAAAAAGTTGTTCCAAAAAATAATTCAAAAATTTTATCAGTTAATACAAAAGATTTAATAAATTCGGTTGAGCGAGTTATAACAGTTTCAATTGATCGAAAGGAGAGTGTAAAAATAACTTTAGGCAAAGATAATATACAATTATTTGTTAACAGTTCCTCTTCGGGAGAAGGAAATGAGGCATTAAAAGCCAGTTACAATTCCGAGCCACTTACCGTAAGTTTTAATTCAAGATATTTGCTTGATATTGCATCGGAAATAGAAGATGAAAATATTACAATGAATTTAAATGATGCCGTTTCTCCGGTTTTAGTTTTAGATAAATCTGATAAACAAAGCTATTTTGTAATTATGCCGATGAAAATTTGAAAAATTTCATTTTTCACAAAATAAATTAAATTTATTCAATATTCTCCTTATCTATCAAGGGTAATTCCTACTCGAAGTTTATACACATTTTATATAATTGATAAAAAATGTTATGATCTAATTTTCCGAAAAAAATATGAAAGCATTAAAAAGTCAAAATTCTGGAGACAATTACAAAGCAGACTCAATTAAAGTTCTAAAAGGACTAGAAGCTGTTCGTAAAAGACCAGGAATGTATATTGGCGATACAGACGATGGTTCTGGTTTGCACCACATGGTATTTGAGGTATTGGACAACTCCATAGATGAGGCGATCGTCGGCTTTTGTAAAAATATTACAGTTATAATGCACAAGAATAACTCAATTACAGTTGAAGATGACGGAAGAGGTATACCTGTTGATATGCACAAGGGGGAAAAGAAATCAGCAGCCGAAGTTATAATGACCCAGTTGCATGCAGGAGGAAAATTTGACCAAAATTCTTACAAGGTATCAGGAGGGCTACATGGCGTTGGTGTTTCGGTTGTTAATGCTTTATCGCAAAAGCTTGATTTGACTATTTACAGAGGTGGAAAAGAGCATTTTATTTCTTTTGAAAATGGGAAAGCAAAAAATTCATTAAAAATTCTAAAAAAAACAACTAAATCAGGTACAAAAATTAATTTTTTCCCTTCGAAAGAGATTTTTTCATCAACTAAATTTAGTTCAACGATTTTACAAAAAAAAATGAGAGAACTAGCTTTTTTAAACAAAGGTTTAAAAATCAGTCTAATCGATGAAACAAGTTCTAAAAATAAATATTATGAGAACAAATATGATGGAGGTATACAGGAGTTCGTATCCTTTATTGATCAGAAAAAGTCAGCCTTAATCAATAAGAATGAGAAATCAGTTTTTAAGAAACCTCTCTACATAAAGGGTGAAAAAAAAGAAGTAATTGTCGAGTGTTCGCTACAATGGAATTCTGGATTTTCGGAAGATGTTTTAGCATTCACGAACAATATTCACCAGAAAGATGGTGGAACACACCTGCTTGGTTTTCGTAGTGCTTTAACAAGAATTGTAAATAAATATGCTTCTGAAAAAAACCTTAACAAAAGAAACAAAGTTACTATAGGAGGTGAAGATATAAAAGAAGGATTGACAGCAGTACTATCAATCAAAATGCCAGATCCAAAATTTTCGTCTCAAACAAAAGACAAATTAGTTTCCTCTGAAATAAGAAATATTGTAGAAACTATAGTCAGCGAAAAAGTTACAACTTGGTTTGATCAAAATCCATCGGTTGTTAGGGTTATACTAGAGAAGGTTTTACAGGCTGCCTTAGCCAGAGATTTAGCAAGAAAAGCAAGGGATAGCGTTAGAAGAAAGGGTACTTTAGAACTATCTGGACTTCCTGGAAAACTAGCTGATTGTCAAATTTCTAAAATGGAAGGCACCGAGCTATTTATTGTAGAGGGAGATTCAGCTGGCGGATCAGCCAAACAAGGAAGAAAAAGAGAATTTCAAGCCGTTCTTCCACTTAGAGGAAAAATTTTAAACACCTATATTAATGAAAATAAAAAAAGAAATGGATTGAACGGCAATGAAAACAAAACTTTGTCCAAGATGATGTCTTCAAACGAGATTGTTACTTTAATTAATGCACTTGGAACAGGTTATAAAGATTTTAGTATAGAAAATCTTAGGTATGAAAAAATTATTATAATGACCGACGCTGATGTAGACGGTTCACACATTAGAACATTGTTATTAACTTTTTTTAATAACCAGCCTTTTAATGAGCTGATTGAAAAAGGACATCTTTATTTGGCACAACCTCCTCTTTTCAAGTTAACAAAAGGTGGAAAGAGCACATACATCAAGAACGAAAAAGATTTAGAAAAACACATTATAAGCTTGTCTGAAAATGGATCTAAAAAATTAAAAAAAACCAATTTACAAAACTATATTAGTGAACAAAAGAAAAATCTAAATATTCAAAGGTTTAAAGGACTTGGAGAAATGAACCCAGAAGAGTTATGGAAAACAACTTTAGATCCAGAAAATAGAACTTTACTAAGAGTTGAATATTCAAAAGGAACTAAAGAAAAATCTAAAGAAGACCAAAATATTATTAAAATTCTTATGGGTGATGAAGTTGCTCCAAGAAAGGACTTCATAACTGAAAAAGCCCTTGAGGTCGAAAACTTAGATATTTGAATAGTATGAATTTCTCGGATCTCTTAAAAAAAGAAGAGAGCTTGAGTCTAGAAAAAAAAACTCTAGCTTTTTTAAGATGGATTGCAATCATTGGTCAGTTAGTCACAATATATACAGTTTATTTTTTTTTTAGTTTTAAATTACCTATCTTATATTGTTCTTTAATAATTTTTTTTGGGGTAATAACTAATCTTTATTTGCAATTTTTGTTTAAAAAAGATGAATTAACAACAACAGATTCAACATTTTTTTTATTTTATGATCTTTTTCAATTAACCTTTTTGCTGTTTTTAACTGGAGGTATAAAAAATCCTTTTGTAATTTTTTTAATTGTGCCTGCAATAGTGTCCTCAAACTTATTGACCTTAAAAAATACTTTAATATTATCAATTTCCACTATATTATTTTTGTTATTAATTTCATTTTATCATTTACCATTACCCCATCCCGGAAATCTTCATTTTCATGTTCCTGATTACTATTTATATTCAATACCTGTAGCAGTGGTTATTGTTTTAATTTTCTTAACTTATTTTGGTGTGAGATTTGCGCTTGAATCAAGAAAAAAAGCAGATGCTTTAAAAGAACTAGAATTGTTGTTGGCAAAAGAACATGAATTGGAATCAATCGGGTTACAGGCAGCTGCAGCTGTACATTCTCTTGGTACACCGTTATCAACAATAACAGTTACCGCAAAAGAGCTAAAAAAAGAGGCTACAAAAGACCAAAAATATTTAGGGGATATAGATTTACTGTTGAGCCAAGCTAAAAGATGCAGCGAAATACTTAAGAAAATATCTAAAGCTCAAATAGAGGATGATAAATTTATTAGCGAGGTTACAATCCAAAATTTGCTTACTGAAATCACAAGATCATTTGAAGAAATATCAGAAAAAGAGATTATTTTAAATTTAGATAATGCAAAAAAAGAAATATTGATAAAAAGATCAATAGAAACAACCTATGGAATCCGTAATTTTATTGGAAATGCAATAAAGTTTTCAAAAAAAAAAATAAAGGTGATTTTAGAGACAAATTCTAAACAAGTTAAAATAAACATTTCCGATGATGGTCCCGGCTTTCCAGATGATATTTCTAAAATAATTGGTCAACCTTACATTACAACCAGATCGCAGAACTTGATTTCTAAGGCTGGTTTGGGATTGGGAACCTTTATAGGAAAGACACTACTCGAAAGAAAAAAAGCCACTTTAGATTTCAAAAATTTAAATGAAGAGGGTGCGCTAGTTACAATAACTTGGAATATTTCAGATATTATAATTTGAATTTTATAAATTTGTAAGAGAGAATTTTATAAACCAGTTTTGCTACCAAAAAATTATAACTTGCAAATCCTTTTATAGGCGATAGTTCATTTATGTCTGCACCAACTATTTTAGAGTATCTGGATGCAATTTTTATAATTTCTATTGTTTCCTCCCAAAAGAGCCCACCAGGCTCTGGAGTCCCAGTTGCTGGCATTAGACTTGAATCAAAACCATCAACGTCAAATGTAATATAAACATTTTTATTTTTTATCAATTTTTTAAAAAGTTTTAAATTCCAATTTTTTTTATCTTTTGCCCAAAAAATATTTATTCTTTTTTTATTATTTTTCAAGTAAGAGATCTCGTTGCTTGATATATTTCTGATACCAAAAGAAATAACACTAACATTTTTATAATCCAAACATCTTCTAATTGCTGATGCATGGGAAAATTTATTTCCATTATAGCTTTGTCTCAAATCAGCATGCGCATCAAAATGTAATAAACAAATTTTATTAAATCTTTTTACAAAAGGCCTAATGCACCCTGGTGTGATTGAGTGTTCACCACCAAGCGTCATAGGAAAAATATTTTTTTTTAACAAGGATTCGTTAATCTTTTCAATCTGGCTTAAGGCTTCGTCCATTCTTTTTTTAATCGGAAAAGGCTTTATAGTCTTAATGCCAATTTTTTTGTATGAATCACAATTTAGGTCTTCGTCAAACAATTCTACTTGATGGGATGCTTTTATTATTTCTTTTGGTCCATTTTTAGTTCCACCACCGTAACTGACAGTTTTTTCTAATCCAAAAGGAATAATGACAGCCTTTTCTTTTATATTAAATTTATTATCAACTCCTAGAAAACCTTGTTTGTTAGATAAATAATTCAATTTTTACCCGAATAGATTTGAAAAGTTTTTTCTTTCTCTATTTTGCCAAAGTTTTTGATGATATACATCACTTGCAATCAAAGGAAGAACACTAGTAGCTTCTGCAAAAACCATTTGCTCTTTTGAGGTGTCAACTTTCCCCCACGAGCTTGCCTCTTTAAGTGTAGAACTGCTACAAGCACCATCTCTTGAATCTGCAACAGTTATTTGTATTGCATATTTGTGCATATCAACCTTTTTACCCAAAAGCTCTGCGCAGACTACAGTATCTTGAACAAAATTCTTTGGGACTCCCCCTCCAACCATCAATAGGCCAGAATCTTTGGACTTTAACTTGATTTCAGTAAGTTCTCTGAACTCTCTTATAGTGTCTATTGTAATGTGTTTAGAAGGATTTTGTTCTTGGTGCATTACCAGACCAAAACCAGCAGAACTGTCAGTGAATGCAGGGCAGAATATCGGAACATTATGATCGTAAGCAACTTCAATTAATGAGCTTTTCTTTTTTGCATTTTTTTTTAAAAATTTTCCCATTTCTTTGATAAACTCTCTAGAAGTATAAGCTTTAGGAGGTAATTTGTTAGCTATATCACATATAGTTTTGTCACAGATCTGCAAATGCTCCTCATCAATATAGGTATCGTATATTCTGTCTATATAGTTTTCTCTTAAAATTTTATCATCTTGAAACTGATCACCTTGGTAGTGTTTAAATCCTAATGCTTCAAAAAAATCCATATCAACTATAGAAGCCCCTGTAGCTACAATCGCATCAACCATATTATATTTAATTAAATCAGAATAGAGATTCATGCACCCCCCAGCAGAAGTTGAGCCAGCAATTGTTAAAAATATTGAACAATTTTTGTCTTTTATCATTTCGTTATAAATTTCAGCAGCTTTCGCTGTGTCCCGCGATGTGAAGGACATTTTTTTCATAGAGCTTATAATTTTTCTAGCATCAAAAGATGTAAAGTCTATGTGTTCTATCTCTGATTTTAATAGTGATTTTTTATTATGTCCTAGAGTAGGACCATTTTTTTTATTCATTACGCAACCAAATAATTGACATTATTCTTGCGATCGTACATTGAAAGAATAGGTTTGTCATCTACTTGGTAAATTTCATCTGAATAAAAGCCGTTAAATTTTGTTCTAAATGTTGTTCCATAGGCACCAAGTTGACCAAGCTCAATATAATCTCCTTCTTTAATGTTATTAGGCAATAAAAAGGGACCTTTCATATAATCAAGGCTGTCGCAAGTTGGTCCATAAAAGTTAAAAGCTGTTAATTTCTTAGAGACAATTCTTCCATTTGTAATCATTCTTGATGGTAAAATAAAATTTGGAACACCTGCATCAAATAAAGATCCATAGGTCCCATCATTTATATAAAGTTTCTGTTTTTTCTTTAATAAGACTTTTACAATAGTTGACCCGGATTCTGCTACAAGGGCACGACCAGGTTCGCATAATATATCTGGCATTTTTTCTAACTTTAAATTTTTTAAGCCTTCTTTAATTTCGCTCATATAATTTTCTAATGGTTCCGGAATTAAATCAGGATATATAGAAGGAAAACCCCCACCCACATTTATGACATCTGGAACAATTTTTGTTTTTTTAATTATATTTCCAATTTCCGCAATTCCTTTTGAAAAAGAAATTTTATGCATACACTGAGATCCTACATGAAAGCTTAAACCAACCTTTTTTCCATGTTCTTTGCAGAGTCGTAGTAGTCCTAGAGCTTCACTTGGTAAAGCACCAAATTTTCTAGACAGATCAATTTCTGCATGCTCATTCGAAACAGCAATCCTGACATATAAATTTAAATCTTTTGCATTGTTTGTTGACTCAAGAATCTTTAGCAATTCATCTTTACTATCGAGCGCAAAATCTTTTACATTATATTGGAAGTAAGCTTCTCTAATATTTTCTTTACTCTTTACAGTGTGCATAAAGCAAACCTTAACTTTACTATCAATTTTTCTTATTAATTTTATTTCGTTAATCGAGGCTACGTCAAAATTTTGTATACCACTATTAATAATTATTCTAATTACTTTTTCTTGCGGATTTGTCTTTACTGCGTAAAGAACTTTCCCAGGAAAATTACTTTTGAAAAATTCAACAGACTTTTTTATTGAGTTCGGTCTTATACAATAGACCGGATTTTCGGGTTTAAGAGTGTTAATCAATTCACTAACACTGTCAAATTTTCGCATCGTTTATGTGTCCCTCATATTTTTATTACACAACAAGCTTCACAAAAATTTAGTAAAAGAAGCTTCTATTTTTCGCATTTAATGGTTTTTGACATTTATGTAAAGGAAATAATGAGTTGATTTTTTTGATTTCATACATACATCTGACTAATGACAAGGATAAACAAAACACCCTCAGGTTTAAAGATTTCGGATTTTGAAGACAAATCTCTCCTCATCGTTGATGATGACGATCCATTTAGAGATAGGTTGTCTAGGGCTATGCAGAAGAAGGGGTTTGAGGTAAAAGACGCAAAAAGTGTTGATAACGCTATAAAATTAGCCAAGATTAGAGCGCCAAACTTCGCAGTTGTTGATCTTAGACTAGAGGGAGGAAATGGCCTTGACGTTGTAAAAGAGATAAAGAAGGGCAAAAACGACAGCAGAATCGTGATGTTGACGGGATACGGCAATCTTCCAACAGCTGTTGCTGCTATAAAAGCAGGAGCCATAGATTATCTGGCAAAACCAGTAGATGCTGACGATATAGAATTAGCGCTGCTTGCGGAGCCTGATTCGAAGGCTAAACCACCAGAGAACCCAATGTCAGCAGATAGAGTAAAATGGGAGCATATTAACAGGGTATTCGAATTATGTAACAGGAACGTCTCCGAGACCGCTAGACGCCTTAAAATGCACCGAAGAACTCTTCAAAGAATTTTGTCAAAAAGATCTCCTAGATAAGATTTCTTATTTTAAGAGTCTGCTTAGATATAACAGTTACTAGAGCAATCTTAAGTAAATCAGAAAGTATAACCTGTTTAAATCCATAAATATAAGCTATTTCCCAACTTTTTAAATAAGCAAGCCAAGGCAGACCAAATAGGTAAATAGTACTTACAGCAAATGAGATTAGAAAAAAGTTCTTAAGCATACTTTTTTCTAAATTGACAAAACCAGCAAAAATTACTGCGACTAAAAAACCAACAAGATATCCACCAGTTGTACCAACCATGTAAGCAATTCCTATTCCTTTTTCAGGTGTGCCTGCAAACACTGGCAATCCTACTGCACCTTCTGCAAGATAAAGTAGTACGGTTGCCAAACCTAATCTCCATCCAAAAGCTATACCTATAAATATAACCATAAAAGTTTGCATAGTCATTGGAACGGGATA
>MDSW01040630.1_pt1 | contig 19592 bp, 19 predicted proteins | sample 811171 | NCBI WGS metagenome assembly MDSW01 (sample SAMN05326641, study PRJNA326480) | marine metagenome | isolation source: seawater | place: Atlantic Ocean: North West | collected 2012 | reverse complement strand
GAAATGTTCAAACAAAATATAGATATTTATTCCCCGTGCGCTTTAGGAGCTACTTTAAATAGCAAAAACATTGAAAGTTTATCTTGTGACATAATAGCTGGAGCTGCAAACAATCAACTTGAAAAAGAAGGAGTTCATGACTTATTATTGCAAAAAAAAGGGATTCTATATGCTCCTGATTTTTTAATAAATGCTGGAGGGCTAATTAATGTTTACTCAGAGCTAAAAAACTGGAACCAAGAAAAAACACTACAAAAAACAGAAAATATTTACGACACAACTATTTCAATCCTTTCCAGATCAAAAAAAGAAGCCATTTCAACACATCAAGCCGCACTTTCAATAGCTAGAGAACGGTTAATCAACTAATCAAAATGTTGTCAAGAAATCAAATAAGAACAAAAATATTACATTGTATTTATTCTTCTTATATAAAAAATGATTTAAAAAATATAGAATTCAAAAACAGCTTTAATGATTACCTAAATCTTTATGAAAAGATTTTAGAAATTTTAATTTATTTAAAAAAAAGAGCGGAATTTGAAATTAACCATGGGCTTAAAAAAAATATTGCAACAGAGCATGATTTAAATCCAAATAAAAGATTTATAAAAAACATAATATTACAAAAAATTCAAAATGACATACAGTGCAATGGGAATGATGATGAGAAAAAAATGATTGCAAAAAAATTATTTTCCTCAATGAATTCAAAAAAATACTTTATATCATATATGAATTTAAAAAACAATGACACCGCAGATGAAAAAAAAGTTATACAAAAAATTTTAAGAGAAGAGTTGTTTAATCTACCAGAGATATTTGACTACCTAGAAAATAAATCAATTTATTGGAATGATGATTTTTTTGCTGTACAAATGGTGTTGTCAAAAATGATAGATGAGTACAACCCGAATTTACAAAAAGATTTTAGCTTCAAAAAGATTAAAATATTTAAAGATAAAGAAGATGAAATTTTTGCTAAAACACTTTTATCAAAAACCATTAAAAATAGAGAAGAAAACACAAGAATTATTCATGAACTTGCAAAAAACTGGGATTCTGATCGAATATCTATACTAGACTCCATCTTAATGCAATTAGCAATTACAGAAATCAGTGAATTAAAATCAATACCTTATAAGGTAAGCATTAATGAGTATATAGAAATTTCTAAAATATATAGTACAAAAAAAAGCTATGAATTTATTAATGGTATTTTAGATGCTTTTTTGAAAAAAAAAATTTTAATTTAGCGTAAATACAAAAATAAAAAAAATGAAAAAAAATATAATTGTCATATGTCTAGCTATTTTATTTCTAGGATGTAATAATAAAGCTACAGATAAAATAAGCACGAATTCTAATACCAAAAATGACGAAAAAAGTATAGAAAAATCGGAAAACAAAACAGAAGAAAACATTTCTCCTGAACTAGTATTTAACGATGGAGCAGACGGCCCAAAAATAGAATTCGATATGGAGGTTTGGGAATTTGGCGAAATAAACGAAGGAGAAAGTGTGGATACAATTTTTACATTTAAGAATACAGGAAATGAACCTTTGATAATAAGTAATGCAAAAGCAGGTTGTGGATGTACCGTCCCACAATGGCCAAAAGAACCAATTGCACCTGGAGAAAGTGGGACAATTGCCGTCAAGTTTAACAGTAAAGGTAAACCGGGAAAACAAACCAAAAGAGTAACATTAACAATGAACACAAATCCAAACACTAAACAGTTAAGACTTTCCGGTTTAGTAAATCCTGCCTCTAAATAAGATCTTATGGAACAATTAATGGCATTGCCGTCTTGGGTTTATTTTGTAGCTATGTTTTTTATTTTTTGGTTTTTTATTTTAAGGCCAAAAATAAATGCTCAAAAAAAAGAAGAAGCGTTCAGAAGTAATTTGAAAAAAGGAGAAAAAATAATAACTATTGGCGGTGTTCATGGAAAAATTATTGGGATACAAGAAAGCACAGTTTTATTAGAGATAGAAGGAGGGGGTAAAATTAAAATAGAAAAAACCGCTGTTTTAAAAAGTAAAAAATAATAACCATTTCTGGAAAAATATGAAAAAATCTAAAACTAATAGATTTTTTAAAATTCTTCTTTGCATAATTATTTCTTTTTCTTTTTGGGCCTTAAACAAATTATCAAAAAAAGAGAAAAATAATATAGCTGTAGAAATCAATATCATAGATTTACCAGAAAATTTGGTTTTAGACTCTATTTCTTCTAAAAAAATTAATTTAAAAATAGAAGGAGTTGGATCATTACACACTAAGACCAAAGAAATTAATATTAGCGCACAAAACAAGTCACAAAATTTCTTATTTGTAAATAAAAAAGAAATTGAATCCCAAATTGAATCACATTTAAAAATAATAGATATTTTTCCGGATACTATTTTTTTATTTACATCAAAAAAAGAAATAAAAAAAGTTCCAATAAAGCATAATATACAAGTTGGCTTGAGTAAAAATCATTGGATGAAAAAACCTATAAAAATTGAACCTGATTCTATATTAATAAAAGGAAATCCAAAAGAATTGGAGAAAATACTTTTTTTGGAAACTGAAAATTTAAAATTATTTGATGTAAATGGTAAAAAAAATGGTTTTGTATTACTTAAAAAGAACTCTTTTTTTGAAGAGAATATAGAATTAGAATATACATTTGAAACAGAAAAATATACAGAGAGTAGTGTAAAGCTACATATAGAACCCATTAATTATCCATCAAAGAAAGAAGTTTTATTATTTCCAAAACAAATATCATTAAATTATTTAATTTCTGAGAAAAGGTATAATGACATAAAAGAAGATGACTTCAAAATTGTTTGTGATTTTAAAAACATAGATATTAGCACAAAACATTGTAGTATCACAATAATAAAACAACCTAAAGACATTAAAATCACAAGAATAAATAAAAAAATTGATTTTTTAATACAATGAAAAAAATAGGATTAACTGGGGGGATTGGGTCTGGAAAAACAACAGTAAGTAAAATTTTTAAACTTATTGGGATTCCCGTTTACAACTCTGATGAAGTAGCAAAAAAAATCCTCAAAAAAAACAATTTAGCACAACAAAAAATAATTGAAATTTTTGGAGAAGAAATTTTAACTAAAAATAAAATAAATAACAAAAAACTGGCAAATACAATTTTTTCAAATAAAAAAAAACTTGAAACAATTAATAACATCATCCACCCATTAGTAAAAGAAGATTTTCAACTTTGGTGTAAACAAAAAAAGAATAAATATATAATAAAGGAAAGCGCTTTAATTTTTACATCAAATGCATATAAAGACCTTGACCAAATTATATTTGTAAAATCACCCCTAGAATTAAGAATTAAGAGAATTAAAGAACGGGACAAAAAATCATTAAAAGAAACTTTAGCTATAATTGAAAATCAACCATCTGAAGAATTATTTAAAAAAAAATGTGATTACATAATACATAATAACGAGCAAATATTTCTAACTCCACAAGTTCTACAATTAAATACCATTTTTATTAAATAGACCTTACTTCTTTTTTTAAAAAAGCTAGTGTGATTTTAGATGGTGTTGTCTCATTATTTTCTAAGACTAATTTAAAAGCATTAAAAAAATCACGGCCATCAGAATTATTTTTTAGAGAATTCTTTACAGAATGAATTAAATTAATTGTTTTGTTTTTTGAAAGTAGAATCATATTCCATAAAGTGTCCGAAACATAAACCTGCTGAGAAATATTATATTCAAATTCTGTGATAACAATTTTTAAAATATTTTGCTCTATCTTGTTAATGTTTTTTTCTGATTGGTCAATTGAATGCAATAACCTAATCGGATCTGTTCTTTCAAGAAAAATAGTTAACCTTTCATAAGCTTGCATTTTCAAATTAATATCTATTCCTTTATTTTTAACTTTTAAATCTTTAGAATTTATAGCATCCTCTTCATCTTCATCATGATTTTTAAATCGATAAATAAATAAAATAATAATAACACAAAGTGAAATACCCAAAATAATATAACTAAGATTATCACCAAAAAAGCTAAATAAAGTCCAGGTCAACATGAAATTAAAATATTTTTCACTGCAAATATGGTGTTTTCTTTGAAAAGAAACTAAAATTAAAGTTAATTCAATATTATGATTTATATTTATTAGTCTTTATAATCTAAATTGATTAACACACAACAATGATTGCAGATAGAATATTAGAAATAGAAGAGTCGTCCACACTAGCTATGGCACAAAAAAGTAGAGATTTAATAAAACAAGGAAAAAAAATTATCAACCTTAGTTTAGGAGAGCCTGATTTCGAAACACCAAATTTTATAAAAAATGCTGCAAAAAAAGCTATTGATAATAATTTCTCAAAATACACACCCGTTCCAGGGTACGATGAATTAAGATCAGTTATTTCAAAAAAATTTCTTCGAGATAATCAATTACATTATAATAAAGACCAAATTGTTTGCTCTACCGGAGCAAAACAAAGTCTTATGCAAATATTATTATGTATTTTAAATCCAAACGATGAAATTATATTACCTAGTCCATATTGGGTGAGTTATTATCAAATGGTAAAGTTTGCAAAAGCAAAGCCAGTAATTTTAAATACATCAATAGAAAATAATTTTAAAATTTGTAAAGAACAGTTAGAAAATGCAATTACTAATAAGACAAAAGCTTTCTTAATCAACTCTCCTTCAAATCCAACAGGATCTGTTTATTCAAAAAAAGAATTGAAAGAAATAGCTGAAGTATTAAAAAACCATCCTAATATTATCGTTATATCCGACGAAATATATGAACATATAAATTTTACAAAAAACCATACAAGTATTGGTGAATTTTTATGCACTAAAAAACAAGTAGTAACAGTTAATGGGCTATCTAAAGGTTTCGCCATGACTGGATGGAGATTAGGTTACCTAGGGGCTCCAAAAAAAATTACTGATGCATGTATCAAAATTCAAGGACAGTTCACTTCTGGAACATGTTCTATAACTCAAAAAGCAGCCGTTTCAGCTCTTTCGAAAAAACCTAGTTTTACAAAAAGGATGAAAGAAGAATTTCAAAAAAGAAGAGATTTAACCATAAATTTATTAGAAGATATTCCTGGAATCAAAATACCAAAACCAGATGGAGCATTTTATATTTTTTCAGATTTCTCATATTATTTTAATAAAAAAACCAACAATAAATTAATCAAAAACAACGATGATTTAAGTATGTTTTTATTAGAAGAAGCAGAAGTAGCAACAGTAAGCGGAAGTGCCTTTGGAGATGAAAATTGTATTAGGATTTCAATCGCATCCTCAAAAAATGATTTAATAAAAGCAATCTCTAGAATTAAAAAATGTCTTGCAAAACTTTCATAGCATGATGAAAGAATTTTTAAAATCTATATCAAAAACATCTGTCATGGTCATTGGAGATATAATATTAGACAGATATTTATTTGGCAATATAAAAAGGAAATCCCCAGAGGCCCCAATTGACATTGTAGATATAGATTATGAAAAAGAACAACTAGGCGGAGCTGCCAATGTAGCACTCAGCTTCAAAAATTTAAAAGTCAAAGTTTTATTATTTGGATTTATTGGAAATGATACAGCTGGAGAAAAAATCATTTCAATAATGAAAAAAAATAAAATGAAGACATCTGGACTTATAAAACAAAATCTGACAATATTAAAAACCAGAATAATAACTTCGAAAAAAAAACATCATTCTAGATTTGATTTTGAAAAAATAGATTACACCGAAAGCAAACAAAGAGAAAAATTATTAAAAATGATAATAGCTAATATACCGAAAATTGATTTCTTAGTACTCCAAGATTATAATAAAGGGGTTCTAAATAAACATATGATTACCACTATTATTGCTGAGGCAAAAAAAAATCAAAAGCCGGTCATGGTTGACCCAAAAGAAAAAAATTTCACAACATACAAAGGAGTAAAATTAATAAAGCCAAACTTAAAGGAAGCAAGCAAATTATTAAACCAAAAAATAACAATAACCAATGCAGTTTTAAAAAAAGCGATTATTAATATTCAAAAAAAAACTAAATCTGACTGGGTTATTTTAACTCTTGGAAGTAGAGGATTATGCATATTACATAAAGGAGAATTCTATAGAGAATCCGGTATACCTAAAAAAAATCCGGATGTTACTGGAGCAGGAGATAATGTGATTTGCATATCTTCATTAGCTATTTTTCATGATATTTCAATAAAAAAAATAGCTGAATTATCAAATTTTTCTGGAGGATTATGTTGTAATAAAATTGGCACAAACCCAATCAATTACTGTGAATTAATAACTAAATTGAAACAAAATAATTAAGGCAAATGACAGTAAAAAAAATTATAAGAAAATTGAAACTGAAATTTTACGAAACAAATAAAAATATTTCTAAAGTTTTAGGGGATTATAATTTAGTTGGTTCATTTATTGTCCTACTAACAATTATATTAAATTTCGGTTTTAATAATTTCTTAATAAAAGAACAAAATTTAATCATATTTATCGTTTCTGTTTTTTATCTAATTTCCTATATAATTAGAGGAGCAATTCATGTTAATTTTTGGGATTTTGTTGTAAAAAATAAATTTCTTTCCTTAATAATATCTGTCATAGGAATTGACTTACTGAATATATTCCTATCAGAACACTTTTTTGAACAATCATCAAATACCAGAATAACAGTTTTATTACTAATTCAATTTTATTTTTTCTTTAATGCTTTAGGAAATATTCTTAAAAGTGATTCTGATTTAAATAAAAAGCCCGTATCTCCTCCCACACTGTTAATTATATCTTTTTCAAGCTTAATAATTGTTGGAACGCTTCTTTTAATGATGCCAGAAATTTCAAGCACAGGAGAAAGTATTGGATTTAAAAATGCATTATTCACTTCAGTAAGCGCTATTACAGTTACCGGATTAACTGTTTTAGAAACAGCTCTAGACTTTTCTTTTAAAGGGCAATTCATTATATTATTACTTATACAATTAGGTGGAGTAAACATCATAGCTTTTGCAACATTTTTTGCTCTTTTTTCTAGAAAAGGACTTGGGATTGAACAACAAAAAATGATTAGTGAAAACTTTAATGCCCAAAATCTATTAAGTGGTAAAAGTTTACTTATTCGTGTTTTTATATTTAGTATTGTTATTGAGTTAATTGGAACTTTAGTAATTCTTTCTCACTACCAGTTTAACCACATAATGTTATTTGAATCAATTTTTCATGCAATTAGTGCATTCAATAATGCTGGATTTATTATATCTCAAGATTTTTTTCACTCATTAAATTTAAAATGGTGCTTTGCAATATTAATATTTTTAGGAGCCATTGGCTTCCCAACTTTAAGTGACCTTGTTTCTAATGTGTTCAAAAAACGAAATTGGAAAACATTACATTTAACAACGAAAATATCTCTTTTATCTTCATTAATTTTAATTCTTTTTGGTGCGGTTATGCTATTTTTTCTAGAAGGCAACAATTTTAATTCAGAAGGGGGAGTTTTTCACAAAATAACAGATTTTATTTTTCACTCGACCAGTGGAAGAACTGCTGGCTTTAGTGCTATTGATTTTGGAACCTTAGGAATCCCTATTTTAATAATTTTTATTTTCCTAATGTTTATTGGCGCTTCACCTGGATCATTTGGGGGAGGGATAAAAACAAATACTTTTGTGCTAATAATATATTCTTTTATTAGTACTGTAAGAGGTAAAAAAAATGTGGAAATCTATAATAGAAAAATATCATCACGTTTATTATATAAATCATTTTCTATATTATTATTTGCTTTATTAGTGATATTTATAGGTTGGTTTTTTTTATTAATAACAGACCCGGAAATTAATCCTATTTTTCTACTTTTTGAACAAACATCAGCCTTTTCAACTGTGGGGCTATCAACAGAAAACACAACAAAAGAGCTTTCTGAAATAGGACAATTCATTATAATTGGAACTATGTTTATTGGAAGAATTGGAACTCTATTAATGGCTTTCTCATTAATTCAAAAAAAGAAAAACCCAAATTACAAGTATCCAAAAGCACATTTAATGGTAGGATAAAATAAATCTACTATATTGCAATACCTATGAAAAAAACACTTGTTTTAATATTTATAATTTTAACCCAATCCTTAAGTTCTCAAGAACTAAATGTGTTGAATTTATCAAAATATGATAATCAATGGTATCATTTTGGTTTTACATTAGGTTTAATGAATACTAATTTAAAAATCGACTACCAACAAAATTTATCAGTAAAAAACGCATCTTCGATTCCCTCCCCCGGCTTTAATGTTGGTATAATTTGTGATTTGAAATTATTCAAAAATCTTAATATGCGACTAATTCCATCATTAACATTTACTCAAAGGGATATTTCTTTTAGTATGATAGAAAACAACTTAACTCTAACAAAAAGTGTAGAAAATTCTAATTTAGATATTCCTATTTTATTTAAGTACAGATCTATGAGATATCAAAATATGCGACCTTATTTTCTTTTAGGGCCAAGATTTACATATGATATGGGATCTAAGAAAGAAGTTGACGATATTAATTTATTTAAACTAGATGATATTGATTATGGATTAGAATTTGGATTTGGTATAGATATTTACCTACCCTACTTCAAATTAGCACCAGAAATAAAATATTTTTATGGATTCAATAATATGCTACAAACTAATAATGTTGAAATAATAACCTCAAATCTGGAGGCTCTTTACTCTCGAACTATTTTGTTTTCATTAACATTTGAGTAAAAAAATAGCAATTCCTTATTTACTAGTTAATAATTGTGAAATTATAATGCCAAAAGAAACTGAAAGATTTAATGATTCACAAGTTTTAGTTTTTTTCGGTATTGTTATTTTTTGAGAAGCTATTTTTTTTAATTTTCCAGAAATACCTCGAGATTCATTCCCAAAACAAATAATTCCATTAGAAAGCTTATTTTGATTAAAAACATTTTGACCATTTAAATCAGCCGCTAATGTAAAAATATTCTTTTGTTTAAGAATAGAAAAAAAATCATCAGTATCAACATATTTTATAGAGACACGAGACAATGAACCCATAGATGATTGTACTACCTTAGGATTATACATATCAACTGATTGATTAGAACATATAATTTGATTTATACCAAACCAATCACAAGTTCTAATGACAGAGCCTAAATTTCCTGGATTTGAAACATCCTCTAAAAAAACACTAACCTGATTTTCAAGAGAATCTACATCTAATTCAAAGCTTTTTTTTTCAAAAACTCCAATTATTTGACTAGGGTTTTTAAGAGAGCTTACCGAAACTAAATCTTTCTGTTTTATTTGTTCTATATTATCTAATAGTAAGTCATTTTTCACTAACCAATTAGAAGTAGCAAATATAGAAACAAGTTTATAGTCAGAGTCTAAGAACTCTTTTAAAGATTTCCAACCCTCAACTTTAAACATATTGTATTTAAATCTAAACTTTAAAAGATTTAAAGATTTAAGAAACTTTATCTTGTTTTTTGAAATCATTATCAAACATAAAACATAAATTTGTTAAAAACATCATATTTAAATGAGACTTTTTCTAATTATTATTCCTATTATAATTATACTCAATTCTTGCTCTACAACTAAACATGTCCCCAAAAATAAACATTTATTAATTAGAAATAACCTCAAATTAATTGAGGAAGAAAAAATCAATAAATACGAAGTAAAAAAAATCTTAAAACAAAAACCAAACAAAAAAATATTTGGAGGATTAGTCCAATTTCACCTTGGAATATATAATTTAACAGATAGCACAAAAAACAACTTTATAAATAGATATTTTCGAAAAATTGGAGAAAAACCTGTCATCCTAGATGATAAATTAACATCAGAAAGCAAGCTTCAAATTGAAAGGTATTTCAAAAATAAGGGCTATTTAAATAGTAACATCAAGACTAAAAAAAATTATAAAAATCAGACAGCCGTTATAGATTATGAAATCACATTAGGGAAATGTTATACAATTCAAAATATTATTTATCCGGAATTTAAGATCGATCAAATAAACACAAAGCAAGAAATAAAAATTGGGGACCCTTTAGATATCGAATTAATTAATAACGAAGCCGAAAGAATAACTACTATTTTACAAAATAATGGGTATTTCAATTTTCAAAAAAAATCATTATTCTATCGAGCAGATACAGCTTTCAAAGATTCTGTCAAATTAATCTTCGAAATTGATTCCACCAACAGAGATTTAAATCAAAAATATTATTTTCGGAATATAAACATTATTATAAATCAAGATTCTATAAATTTTTCGAATAAAAAAAACAGCATCAACTTTTTTAATTTAAGTAGTGATTTAAAAGAAAAGACGATAAAGCAGGCAATAGATGTTTCTCCCGGTGAACTTTATTCATTGAAAAAAATACAACAAACGAGGAATAATTTATCGAACTTAAAAATTTTCAAATCTATTTATATTTCCTTTTTAAAAACAGAAAATGAAGACAGCTTAGATTGTAATATTTTTTTAAAAAAACAAAAGAAAATGTACTACAGGATAGAAGCAGAAGGAACAAATTCTTCCGGAAATTATGGAACTTCAATGAATTTTAAATTTGGAAATAAAAATGCTTTTAAAAGAGCAGAGAATTTTAATTTTAAATTTAAAGGAGCTCTTGAAACTAGAAAAAACTTACAATCGGAGGAATCTTTTTTTAATATATGGGAAATTGGAGGAGAAACATCATTAAAAATACCAAGATTAATATCTCCAATTTTAATGTCAAATATAAAATCACCTAATACTGATTTCACTTTTTCTTTTATGAAACAACAAAGACCAGATTTCACTAGATCAATATTAAAAACAACCCTTTTTGGATATAATTTTAAATCAAATAAAAATTTTACACATTTTTTGAATTTAATAGAATTTAGTTATGTGAAAATGTTTAATGAAAGTGCTGATTTCCAAGAAGAATATCTAGGGAATCAATTATTAAAGAATCAATACACTGACCATTTAATTACAGGAAGTAGTTATACAGTTATTTATAATAATCAGAAACAAAAAAATACACAAAATTATTCATTTGTAAAAGGAAGACTAGAAATGAGTGGATTGACAACTAATTTATTGGCAAATGCATTTAATTTTGAACAAAACAATTCAGGGAGTTACACATTATTTGAAAACAGATTTACACAACACATAATTGGAGAATTTGATTTGCGGAAATATTTTTCAATAAATGCAGAAAATATTCTTGTTTTAAGAACATATTTTGGAATAGGGTATCCTTATGGTAATTCTGATCAAATACCCGCACAAAAACAGTTTTTTGCAGGAGGTAGTAATGGAGTGAGAGCCTGGAAACCTTTTTCATTAGGCCCAGGTTCTTATCAAAACTCTGAAAACAATATAGAGTATTTTTTAGGTGACATAAAATTAGAGTCAAATATTGAATATAGATTTCCATTATTTAAATTAGGTTCATATAAAATGAAAGGTGCTATTTTTGCAGACTCCGGAAACATTTGGTATAGTAATCCAAATTTTGAAATGGTAGAAAATCAACCAGGCTCAAAATTTGAAAAAGATTTCCTTTCAGAAATAGCAATTGGAATGGGATTTGGTTTTAGATATGATGTGAATTTATTAATTATTAGACTTGATTTAGCAACACCAATAAGATATCCATATAAAATTAATAATAATAATTGGGTTAAAAATCCGTTTAAAGAAGCATTAGAAGGAAATTTAAATCTAAATATTGGTATTGGATATCCATTTTAATTTTAAAAATAATATTTTAGCAAAAATTGATTATATGAATACAGAAAAATTACAGAAAGTAGCAAATCAGATGGTGGCGAAGGGAAAAGGTATTTTAGCTGCAGATGAAAGCACTCCAACATGTACTAAAAGATTTAATTCCATTGGATTAGAAAGTACTGATTTTAGTAGAAATGAATATAGAAATATGCTATTTACAACTCCAAATTTAGAACAATATATTAGCGGAATTATACTATTTGATGAAACCATACGACAATATACCATACCGTCTGATAATGATTTATTAGCTGGAATTCCTTTTCCTAAATACTTAGAACAAAAAGGAATATTAACAGGAATAAAAGTTGACACTGGAGCAAAAGATTTAGCAGGAAAACCTCAAGAGAAAATAACTGAAGGATTGGATAATTTAAGAATTCGTTTAATAGAATATAAAAAATTAGGAGCTAGTTTTGCAAAATGGAGAGCTGTAATTAAAATAAAAAGTGACTCTCTACCATCTAAAACTTGTATACATGCCAATGCACATGCACTTGCTAGATATGCATCTTTATGCCAAGAAAATGATTTAGTTCCAATTGTAGAGCCTGAAATCATCATGGATGGAAGTCATGATATAAAAAAATGTTATGAGGTAACATTAAGTGTGTTGAATATTGTATTTGAAAAACTGTCTTTATTTGATGTTTTACTAGAGGGAATAGTATTAAAACCTAATATGATTCTATCAGGGAACGACTCTGGTTTTTTTGACGACCCTAAACAAGTAGCAGACTTAACTTTAAAATGTTTAGAAAAATCTGTACCAAAGGAAGTCCCTGGAATAGCATTTCTTTCTGGAGGTCAAACTAGTGATGTCGCAACTCAACATTTAAACTTAATGAACAAAAAATTTCAAAAAAATTGGAATTTAACATTTTCTTTTGGAAGAGCTCTACAACAGGACTCTCTCAATATTTGGAAAGAAAACAACAAAGAAAAATCTCAAGAAAAATTATTGTTTAGAGCAAAGACTAACTCCCTTGCTTGTCAAGGATTAATTGATTAAAATGATTTGGTTCAAAAGAAAAAAACAAGGAATATATACTGAAACAAAGGATAAGAAAGACTTACCTCATGGTTTATGGCATAAATGTACTAACTGTTCTCATTTGTTTTTAAGTGAGGATTTTCAAAAATTATTTTTTGTTTGTAGCAAATGTAATCACCATGAAAAAATTAACAGCTCTGATTATTTTAAAATTTTATTTGATAATCAAAGTTACACAGAACTATTCTGCAATATAGAATCTATTGACCCCCTATCATTTATAGACACAAAAAAATATACAGATAGAATTGAAAATGCCGTCAAAAAATCGAATATAAATGAAGCTATAAGTATTGGTGTTGGGGCATTAGAAAAAAATCAAATACTAATTGCATGTATGAATTTTAATTTCATTGGAGGGTCTATAGGATCTGCTGTAGGAGAAAAAATTTCCAGATCTATTGATTATTGTTTAAAAAAGAAAATACCTCTTTTAATAATTTCTAAATCTGGTGGAGCAAGAATGATGGAATCTGGTTTGTCACTAATGCAATTAGCCAAAACATCTGGAAAACTAGCATTATTAGCAGAAAAAAAAATACCATATATTTCATTATTAACTAATCCAACATTTGGAGGAGCAACAGCATCATTTTCTATGCTAGGAGATATTAATATTGCTGAACCTAATGCATTAATAGGTTTTGCAGGACCTAGAGTAATAAAAGAAACTATAGGAAAAGACCTTCCTGAGGGCTTCCAAAGATCGGAGTTTTTGTTGGAAAAAGGATTTCTAGATTTTATAGTTGAAAGAAAAGATTTAAAAAAGAAAATAAATAATTTTCTTTCTTTAATTTATTACTAATTTTTGGTGTAATTTATAATAATAAGTTAACTTTGCCGCTCGGATAATAACAATAAATATGCATTTAACAAAAGAAGAAAAAAAATCCATATTCGAAAAATATGGAAACTCACCTGAAAATACTGGCTCAACAGAAGCACAATTAGCTTTGTTTTCTAAAAGAATAGAGCATTTAACAGAACATCTAAAGAATAACAAAAAAGATAAGCATACAGAAAGGTCTCTTATACTATTAGTTGGAAAAAGAAAGCGATTATTAAAATATCTACAAAAAAAAGATATAGAAAGATATAGAAAGATTATCGCTGAATTAGGATTGAGAAAATAAGCTACTAACTCTTTTTATTTAATATTTTATCAAAAAAACAATGAAACCTGAATTAAAAATTGAGAAAATAACTCTACAAGATGGTAGAGAAATTACATTAGAAACAGGTCTTTTAGCAAAACAATCTCATGGATCATGTGTTGTAAGAATGGGAAAAACCATGCTATTAGCAACCGTAGTTTCTTCAAAAGAAGCAAAAGAAGGAATAGATTTCCTTCCATTAACAGTCGATTACAGAGAGAAATTTGCAGCTGCAGGTAGATTTCCAGGTGGTTTTCTAAAAAGAGAAGGAAGACCATCTGATCAAGAAATTTTAGGAATGAGGCTTGTGGACAGAGTACTTAGACCTTTGTTCCCAAAAGACTACCACTGTGAAACACAAGTCATGATTCAACTAATGTCTCATGACAAAACTGTATGCCCAGACTCTCTTCTTGGATTAGCAGCTTCTACAGCATTAAGCTTATCAGATATTCCTTTTGATGGACCTATTTCGGAAGCAAGAGTTGGTAGAATAGAAAACCAATTTGTCATTAACCCAAGTAAAGAAGATTTATTAAAATCTGATATTGACTTAATGGTTGGAGCATCAAAAGAATCTGTTGTAATGGTTGAGGGAGAGATGAAAGAAATATCAGAGGGTGAAATGATTGAAGCTATAAAATTTGCACATGAAGCAATAAAGAAACAATGTGAAGCCCAAGAAAATCTTGCTAAACAATGTGAAGTCAAGGAAATAAGAGAATACGAAAAGAAAGAAGAAAATGAAGAAATGTTTAAAAATATAGAAAATTTATGTTATGATAAAATCTATAAAATCGCATCTAACAAAACAGCAAAGCAAGAGAGAACTGATTTACTGAAAGATTTAAAAAATAAAGTATTAGAATCTTTTTCTGAGGAAGAATTAGAAGAAAAGGAAAAAGAAATTTTATCATATTTCTACAAAATTGAAAAAAAAGCAATCAGAGATTTTATACTAAATGAACAAACAAGAATTGATGGAAGAAAAACAGATGAAATTCGGCCCATATGGTGTGAAGTTGACTACCTACCTACAACTCATGGGTCTGCTGTTTTTACTAGAGGTGAAACTCAATCCTTAACTACAGTAACCCTAGGCACATCAAGGGACGAAAATAAATTAGATACTGTAACAACAGAAGGTGCAGAGCGCTTTTACCTACATTATAACTTTCCACCATTTTCTACTGGTGAAGCTAGAATGAAATTTAGTGTAAGTAGAAGAGAGATTGGACATGGTAATTTAGCACAACGCGCATTACAATCGATGATATCCGAAAAAAACCCGTACACGGTAAGAGTGGTCTCAGAAATTTTAGAGTCTAATGGCTCTTCATCTATGGCAACAGTATGCGCTGGCACACTAGCGCTTATGGATGCTGGGGTTATGCTAGAAAGGCCTGTTTCAGGAATTGCCATGGGTTTAATAACAAATCCAGAAAATAATAAATACGCAATACTATCTGATATACTAGGTGATGAAGATCATTTAGGTGACATGGACTTTAAAGTAACAGGGACTGAAAAAGGAATTACTGCTTGTCAAATGGACATTAAAATAAAAGGTCTTTCTTATGAGATTTTAGAGAAAGCACTAGAGCAATCTAAAGAAGGCAGAATGCATATTCTAAATGAAATGCTAAAAACTCTTTCTGAAACAAGAAAAGAACTAAAAGGACATTCACCTAAAATCATAAAACTTAGAATTGCAAAAGATTTCATTGGAGCTGTAATTGGACCTGGCGGTAAAGTTATCCAAAAAATGCAAGAAGAAACAGAAACAACAATTGTAATTAATGAAATAGAAGAAACAGGAGAAGGTGAAATTGAAATCCTAGGAACTAATCAAGAAGGTATCGACAAAGCATTAGAGACAATCCATGGAATCTGTTTTGTTCCAAAAGTAGATGAGGTTTATAAAGGTGTTGTAAAATCTATAATGCCATATGGAGCATTTGTTGGTATTGGAAAAAATACAGACGGCCTGTTACATATATCTGAAATATGTTGGGAAAGGTTAGAAAATGTAGAATCCGTTTTAAAAGAAGGAGATGAAATTGAAGTAAAATTAATTGAAATAGATAAGAGAAGTGGAAAACTTAGATTATCTAGAAAAGTACTATTAGAAAAACCTGAAAAATAAATTACTAATATATGAGACAATTAAAAATCACCAAACAAGTAACGAATAGAGAAACAGCATCTCTAGACAAGTATTTACAAGAAATTGGAAAAGTAGAATTAATAACAGCGGAAGAAGAAGTACAACTTGCTATAAAAATAAAAAAAGGAGATAAAGTTGCGTTAGAAAGATTAACAAAAGCTAATCTTCGTTTTGTTGTGTCCGTAGCAAAACAGTACCAGAACCAAGGTCTTTCACTACCAGACCTTATAAATGAAGGAAATTTAGGGTTAATAAAAGCTGCTCAAAGATTTGATGAAACAAGAGGATTTAAATTTATATCATATGCAGTTTGGTGGATAAGACAATCTATTTTACAAGCTTTAGCAGAACAATCTAGAATTGTCAGACTTCCTCTTAATAAAATTGGATCGATTAATAAAATTAACAAAGCATATGGAAAATTAGAACAACAAAATGAAAGAGACCCCTCATCTGATGAGATAGCAAATGTTTTAGATATGTCATTAAATGATGTAAAAGAATCACAGAGAAATGCAGGAAGACATGTGTCAATGGACGCCCCATTACTAGAAGGAGAAGATAGTAATTTATACGATGTTATCATGAGTGGTGAAAGTCCAAGTCCAGACCAATCTTTAATGTTAAACTCGCTAGGAACAGAGATAGAAAGATCTTTAACAACTTTGACCGAAAGAGAAGCTGATGTCGTGAGATTATATTTTGGTTTACAAAGTCAACACCCTATGACATTAGAAGAAATTGGTGAAAGATTTGATTTAACTAGAGAAAGAGTTAGACAAATAAAAGAAAAAGCCATAAGAAGACTAAAACACACATCTAGAAGCAAAATATTAAAAACTTATTTAGGATAAATGAAGCATTTAATCGCTCCATCAATGTTAGCATCTGATTTTGGAAATTTAAAATCAGAGATAAACATGATAAATGAGAGTGAAGCAGATTGGTTTCATTTAGATATAATGGATGGTGTTTTTGTCCCTAATATATCTTTTGGAATACCTGTTGTAAAAAGTATTCAAGAAACTGCAAAAAAAACTCTTGATGTACATTTAATGATAGAAAAACCTGATAAATACATCAAGGCATTTAAAGAAGTAGGGGCAAATGTATTAACTGTACATTATGAGGCATGTATACATTTACACAGAACTATTCAAGCAATAAAAGATGAAGGTATGAAAGCTGGCATTGCACTTAATCCACATACTCCAGTAAACCTCCTAGCTAATCTATTAAATGAATTAGATTTAGTTTGTATAATGAGCGTAAACCCTGGTTTTGGAGGACAAAAATTTATCGAAAATACTTTTAATAAAGTAAAAGAGCTAATAAGATTAAAAAAAGAAACAAAAAGTGATTTTTTAATTGAAATTGACGGTGGAGTAAATCTCGAAAATGCAAAAAGCCTTATTGATTGTGGAGCAGATGTTCTAGTAGCTGGAAGTAGTGTTTTTAAATCTAAAAACCCAATCGAGACAATCAAAAGATTAAAGAATATCTAACTGATAAAATCCTCTAAATATTTAAACTTTTCAGTTAAAACTCCATTATGAGTTATAGTTCCTTTTTTAATAATACCATCATTATCATTTATAAAACTAGGAATAACTTTCTGTAATAACTCTTGACCAAAATAAATTGATGCATCTTTAGGCAACTCACAAGGTAAATTATCTACCGCCATAACGGCTATAACATGATCTTTAAGGTAATCGTCTTCTTTAAATGAAATAGGATTATAACCATATATTGGTGAAATTATTTTAGAAGGACGAATAGTACAAGCTACTGGACCATCAATATCACAGCTAATATCAGCCACAACCTTTAATTTTTTGTTATTTTTTATATCTGTTTTTGTAAATAAAAAAGGAGCATTACTATCATAAAAATGACCTGTAATTAACATGTCAGAACAAAAAAGATATTTAGAAAAACATGATTTATGTTTCTTTGGATATTTATAAATAGCATCTTTTGAGGAGCTTTTGGAATCCAATGTCTCATAATAGTCAACAGCAGTCAAACAAGTGTATACTGAAGAAGAGAAGTCTTTAGTTAAAAAATCACTTTTTGAAACTTGTTTAATATTGAGTTGCTTTAAAATTTCTTCCGCCCCTCTTGAAACACGCCCATTACCTGTAAGTATAATTTTTAAATTCCCGGTTTTTACTTTTTTTAACTCTTCTTCCATTTCCTGTTTATCAACACATAAATAAGCAGGTTTTAAATTATATTTTTTCATTTTTAAGCCATAGGTTAAAAATGCATTATAAGCCCCTACTATACCCGCATATCTTCCAAAACCGATTATTCTTTCACCATTTATACTCTTTAAAACTTCATAATCAATTAAATCAATTTTTTTTCTAATAATCTCTTTCAATAAATTTTGATTATAGGGTTGTTTTTTAATTGTATGAGAAAAAAATAAAAATTTCTTTTTTGGAATTAAAAAATCTATTGGAACTTCTTTTATGCCCATAATTAAATCACAATCACTTAAATCTTCTTGTAATACAAGTCCATTATCTATATACTCTTGATCTGAAAAACATCTTATAGAACTAGGCTGAATTACTAAAGATATGTGAGGATACATGTTTTTCAAGTCTAAACATTGTTTAGGACTAAGTGGAACTCTTCTATCACTTGGTTTTTTACCCTCTCTAATAATTCCAATCTTCATATATGATTTATTAAGAAATGTCAAAAATAGATAAATAATTTATTATTTATATATTTACCAGCTTTTAAACAAAAAAGAAAGATCTTTATTTAATGGGGATGAATGGATTTGACAGCAAGTTTAATATTTTGATAAGCATGTCGAGATTTGTGTTCTAACTCGATAACTAAGAGCTCAAAATTTTAAAAGGCGAATATAATTACGCTTACGCTTAATCAGTCAAGGACTAATTAGTGTATGTCTCTTTATAGGATTGTTTGACTCCTATATCAATGAGGCACCGATAAGTCAAACTAGCTTTAACTATTCCTAGTTTTTAGAGCGAAATTTTTTAGGATAAGGTTAATATTGGGCGAGCTATTCCTGTATTAACTCGAAAATAAAATAGTTCTAAACATGTAGAAATTCATCATGTTTCTTGTTTGGACCAGGGTTCGAATCCCTGCATCTCCACAAATAATAAACCCACTCAAATGAGTGGGTTTATTATTTACAGATTATTTTAATTTAGTGATTTTAAATACTTGCCAAATTCAAAAAAATCTAAACCCTGATTATTAGTAATATAATTAGCTGAATACCAATTTGATTCACCATAAAGTAAAGTCCAAATGGAAACTTGATTGAAAAGAGTTTGATTGGCCAAATTTG
>MDSW01219251.1_pt1 | contig 19598 bp, 17 predicted proteins | sample 811171 | NCBI WGS metagenome assembly MDSW01 (sample SAMN05326641, study PRJNA326480) | marine metagenome | isolation source: seawater | place: Atlantic Ocean: North West | collected 2012 | reverse complement strand
TGATAGCCTCTGAAGTGTTGCCGCCAAGCATGATATCATCCTGGCGAGGATCATCATGAGGCGAATTGGCTTACTTTGTGTTGATACTACATACTAAAGATGCAGTTTCATAGCCGTTTCGCCCCGGAGCCATCAAATTGTGGCCCGTTCCTCGCGGATCCAGATTTGTACCACTCAGAATATTTAGGCAACAAAAAATAGAAAACTTGAAAGGTCGAGAATTAGTGTTACAGGCGAATCGCGACCCTAGTAGCGAGTAATCGCACCCTGCCCGGCGGGTGCAAAAAATTACGCGCAACTATTTACCGCTACTCGGAGATTGTAATCTGACCACAGCTAATTGACAGACTATTCGGGGATTGTAGCTTCATCTGCGAACTTGTTTTTTTGGGAGCATCCAGCGAATGGATCTTCAACGCTGATGGCCCCTCGATTCGCTCAGGCAGCTTCGATTGATCGATGGAAATCGGGAATTCTGAGCAATTTTAGCATGGTGCATTCAGCGCGTGGTAGTGGGGGCTTTAGGATCACTCACATTAATCCATACGCTCCGAAAAGCAGGGAAACATTTTGATGGAGAGATGAGGTTCATTGCTATGGAATTTCCTCTTCCTCGGTGATTGAGTAATATTTTTCGCTCCGTGCTACCATGGGCGATGCCATGACTGCCCGAAAGTTGTATTCCTGTCTGACCCAATCCACTGCGAAGCCATTATCTTAAGACGGGCCATTGTCGCAATAGACCGGAGACAATCTCGGACTCAAAGTTCTCCCACATAGGGACCGATGTATCTGCAACCAGCACCCCGTTTTCCGTGAGATGAAAAGCATGGGGTCCATGATTGGTCGTCTGTAATTCTACCCGACCGTCGGCCAGTATGGACCAGGTGCCCGCAATAGCCGTCATACTACACCCGGCCATTTCGCCTCCGTTATACAGGTGGCCGGAAAAGGTTCCGTCATAGTCCAATTTGAGATTAGTATATTTCGCGGCACAAGACCATTGCCCCACCCATGTGCCTACAATCTTCGCTCTGTCCGCCCGGATGCCCTCAAAACTCTTTGCGGTCTCGGTGTAACCATCGAAGATCCAGCCCTCTTCCGCGAGGTAACTTACCCTTATCCAATGCCCCGGTCTTCCATCGATTGTTTCGGGATTTCTTCGCTCTCGGACCAAGCGGACCACACCGAACGGAACGATAGTACCGGTCTCTGCCGAACGACTAGGGCCTTTTCGGAGCTTCAGCCCAACGACAGCCGTAACAACAATATACTCCGCCTCGGGGAAGGAAGCCTTGTGCGGGCTCCTAATGAGCGGGTTTGTGTCCAGCTCTCCTTTCCTGGGGTCTTTGCTGGAATCACAGAAACCCGAAAAGAGGAGACAAAAAAGGATTATTACAAGACTTCTCATGGGGCTCCCGTATTCAAGAGAAAGGTCACGGCCTTTATAGAGTCGCTCGGCAAAGCTTTTGTCCATCCTAAATGCCAGACTTTGGGAGGAATTATTGTCAAGTCAGAAAGCTCCGCGTAACGGATATCGGGTTCCTGGCCTGGGTATGCATAGGAAGAGTTGCCCCTTCCTATCTCAGACACGCTGAACTCGTTTCCAGACCTGTGAAACGGCGTTTAGACTAAGGATGAGAGAAGACCTTCGAGGAGAGCATTAGAATGGCGGACCAACGGGTCCTTACATCTATCTGCGCTCATGGGGCTTCAATCCTCTTGCGTTGCTAAATGTATTCCATTGAAAAGATGGGATGGCTCGACTCCAAGCCCGGCGGCAATATGGTAAATGCTTCTCAGAGTGGGGGCTACCTCTCCTTTTTCAATGCGCACGTAGGTCCGCACACTCATCGCAAGCCCTGCTACCTCTTCCTGGCTCTTGCCTTTCTCAATTCGAATACGCCGAATCGTCTCTGCGACTAACGCAATAAACTCTTCGGCTGATGCAGCAGTAGAACGCCCTTTTTTCACAAATCAAATCATAGCAGTATAGTGCAGAAATCACCATGGCATTAAAGTCTTGACATAAAAGTCATATTCGGGTATCTTCAGGATCCTAAAGATGGTTTATTATAGGAGTAGATATAATGCTTGATGCAGGAGTTTCAACGAGGGCCGCAGGGGTTAGATGCCCCAAATGCGGCAATGAGGACCCGAAGGAGCGGGTCATGGGAAAGAAGAAGTTCAATCTTACGAAAATGCTATTGTGGTCAGTTTTGACGGGCGGGATCGGTCTATTTCTTCCATTCTTGTGGTTCGATAAAGAGCGGCTTCGCTACCATTGCGCGGGATGCGGCAACACCTGGGGGGATGCAAGAATTGGTGTCTAACCAGCCACGTGGAGTCATGAACCGAGCCCGAGTCGGGCGTATGCTGTTCCTTTGTTTGATGACCGGATTGCTGACCATGGGCTGCATTAGCTATCATGTGGAGGAATCGAATTCGAAGTTAAAGAACCAGGAAAGTACAGCCAGCGAGCTGCGACTGTACTGTGAGGGGACTGCTGCTGAATTACGGACGCCAAGCGGACAGCCGTGGTGCACGTCCACAGTTGAGAGCCGGTGGGATGCGGACGTAATCGTTGAAGGAGAATCATTCGTCGTGCGGAATAAGTCCGGAGACCTCGGGAAATGGTTGTTTGCCTATTCTCTCGGTATCATTCCCCACAAGGAGAGCAATCCGATCCAGACAACAATCCATATAATGAACCGCGAAGGCAAGGTGCTGGATACGGGCGTCTACCGCAGCCACTCTACAGTCTGGACTGGTTGGCTGATGATACCGCTCTGGTTCGTAGCTCCTTTTTCGGATAGTTTCCGGATGGGAACGAACGATGAGCGCAGTCAAAGCCTCTGGGAAGTGCATCGGGAGATTATTCAAACAGAGTTGCCGGATGTGCGAAGTCTGACCGCAGTCCAGACCTTAGCCACTCGACAGGCGGATCGTCGGGAAAACGATGCAGAGATCTGGAAGAACCTGAGAGGTTCGCAATCCAATCTTCTAGGTCTCTACGAGGCGCGAGATAGGTGCGAGTTCGAGCAATGTAGAAAGAGGATTCAGTATGTGATCGAGCAAGTCATTAATGAGTATGCGAGAGGCTACGCGATGAACCAGACAAACCTGAATCCGGACTGGCCTGTGGTCGTTCCATTGGGCGAGACGAGGTTTCAGTTCAAACATTTGTTTACTGCTTTTGCTCTCACTGACGCAGGAGACGGAAAGCGCAACTGGGAAATCATTGATGGACGACAGTGTTTTCGAGAAAAGCTGCATACCGGTAGCTATTGTCTTCGATGGGTTGAGCCAAATGGTAGATCCTTGTTTCTTGTCATCGTCCCGGATGGAGCCTCATATACGATTTCTACCGGGGGCGCAAATGGCATCCCATTTCAGCGGTATATGCGGACTAATATTGAGGGGATGCTGAAGACACTGAACAATTATCCTGACCCTGAGAAGCAACGAAATCCCGCGATCCTTAAATTGCCGGTTCCAAACCGTCTTTACCAACGTGCGGAGGAAGAAATACCAGTAAATTAGGCCGCGATCCAAGCTTCGCTGGCTGGCTCCGCTTCGCGTCTCTGGAGCAAGTCCGGAGCTGGACTATGCAGCCTCATGAGGGGCGCCCAGCTAGCTTACCGGCGTCCCGATACCCGATAATAGGCCTCCCCCATGCCATGAGCATTGGACATACAGATTACCTCGTCAGATCTACTCAGGTAGATCGCGGAAAAATGAAAGGAAGGCCAATCGTTTATTGCTCCACAACAACAGATCGCGTTCATTCTGGAATTAATGCGAACGGTGTCTTACCGGCTTGCCTGAGCACATCCATTCAGACGAAATAGAGCAGTGCCTTCTGGGCGGCAATCTGGGGGGAGACGGAGTGTCAATGCGCTCCCCCACAGCGGGTGGGGAGCAAAGACGTCGGTTTGAGATAGAATATCATAAGCTGAGCAAGGACCACAGTGTTTCTCACCCCGGATTGAGCAAACTCCAGGATTCTGTCGCGGACATCTATGCCTGGCAGGCGGAGCGTGAGGATCTGTTGGCCAGGATGCTGGGGAATTTGGCCTATACCTGATCAATAGTTTCGACCCAACTCCTAATTGCTCGATTTGCCCATTTCCCGGGTTTCCATTCGGCACCCTGTTTCTTTGGCACTAATGGTAGGTGAGGTTATCGGAAAATTCCACATTCACCGGCCATCTATATCGAGGCGCGCCGGGAACGGGTAAAAGCCACAGAATGCGGCAGGAGATGGCTCAACTCTACCAGCAGGGGGAATCCGTGGTCGGGGTTTGCCTGGCTCGAAAACTGAAGTATCGGCAGAATAAAGCACTGTCCGGTTCCCTGGGAGGACGAGAGCCTTTTTGCACGGCAACCGCCCTGGCGTACCAACTATTAATCTCGGAGAAGCAACTTCCGCGCTTCCTACGGGAGAGCTCTCCCGAGGATCAGGAGGCGGTCCTGAAGCTGATTCCGGCCACGGACCTTCCTAACCTACTTCACCGGACGGGGAATTGGGGGCTCTCGATGCCATTCATTCGGAAGGCCACCGATATTTGGTTAGCCATCAGCCCGTATCTTCCGGCGGAACCTCGGTGGGCCGGGCTGTTCGTCGATGAGGTCCAGGACTTGCCTGATGGATACGTTGAGTTCCTGGAGGCGGTCAGGGACAAGTATTTGAAGCCGGGTGGGGCCGTTCACGCGTTCGGGGATCCACGGCAGTCTATCTACGGTTTCCTCCATCGTCGCCGCAACTCATCAGGCCTTTTTGACCATCCGGAGTCGTTGCTCGGCCCTGAATTTGAGGTGCTGGCGCTGAAGAAATGTTATCGGATGTCCAGGGAGTTACAGGAATTCGCAAACGGATTTGCGAGATACGCATTTGGTGATCAAGCGCCGTACGATACCGCGGATGCCACTGACGGAGACATTCCGGAGATTATCGGTTGCCAGAACATTCCGGATTTGCACGGACAGGTGCTTGAAATCGTAAAGAGTATTCGAGGGCGCAGTCGAACCCAGAAAATCGATATAATAACTCGCACGCACAGGGAGGCAGCATTGCTGAGGAATGCGACCTCCGATGTTGAGCACCTGGAGGTCAGCACCATCCATGCCTTTAAGGGAAGCGAATCGGATAGCATTATTGTCGCCAACGCGGCTTTAATGGATGGGCTCGACCTCGAAGAGGCGAATCTGTGGAATGTAGCGATCACGAGAGCACGGAAAAGTTTGCACATCCTTACAACGCAGCCGTACGAGAATGTAGTTACGCGTTTCGAAGAAGGGACCTTCGTCGGGACAAACCGACAACGGAAAGTATTCTGTCGCGTCTCCGAAGGACCTGGTTTGAGAAAGGAAGAGCTCAGTTTCGCAAATGCCAGTGCCAGCACAGTTGATAGCCTGGAAATCAGGATGGCGATTGAGGAAGTGCCAAATCTCCGGGGAGACGGGACCTACCTGCGTTCGAGCTCCAAGTATCAGAGGAAACGAGCACGTACGTTCGTATTTAGAGGACAGGAATTCCCGTATGTCCTGGTTCGATCTCGGGGACGACTGACATTTGATTTCCACGACCTGACGGAGTTCAAGCGCTGTGGGATGGATGATGCGGAAATACTGGAGGCCTGCAAATACGCGATCGCGGACTATTGCCACTTTCGGATATCGGAGGAAGCGCTATCGCGCATTGAACTACGGCGAATGGATCTTGCACGATATCTGCGCTTTCCGACGATGATGGCCATGCAGCGAGCTCAGAGTATGCTGGAGGCAATGTTCAGGATTTCGAAACCCGGTAAGGTGAGGAATGTCCATGGTACCGTTTATCTGAATCAAGCTGGGACGAGAAAGAATAGAAGCAAGGCCGATCGTGGGTGTAGACTGTACCCCTGTACGCGTAAGCAGAATGGCAATCACGTCGTTGACGCCGAGCATGTGCTTAAGCTGGAGACTTTTCACAGGAAGCTGAAGGGTACGACCCTCGGTACGTTAGAGAGCATGGCCAAGACTGATGGGGCCCTTGATACCGAGTTGCAGCGAGAGCTGGAACATTCGATGCCCTTCCTGAAAGAGGAAGCTCCGCAGAACCTGAAATTGCTCCTACGTCGGATGGAAGAGAATCACGGAATCGAATGCGGGAGCCACGTGATTGAGGCCATAGATTCCGGGCTTGGAAAAGGTAAAGGGATGGCTACGAAGCTCTTTTGGACTCTCCTCCTTTTGGATGACGCCGAGGTAAGCATGAGCGCCCTCAGAATGCTGGGAATCGAGGAGGGACGTGAGCTCCTGAACTCTGAAGCAGAGCGCCAGGAGCCTCCTGAAGAACATGACGATCGTCAATTGGTCGCTCAAATATCTGAAAAACTCGGAAGAATCCGTACCTTATTGGCAGAGCAGGGTGAGGGGGCTCCCTCTACTGCCCGCGAAGGTCCTTGGGCCGCCGATCCGGTACCTGAAATGCCGCCTGATAAGGAAAGTCGATGGATCATAGACCTGGACTGGAGTGTCACCGAGCAAATTGTCTGACAGCAGGGTTTGCCTGCGTTCGCGGTTTCAGCCGGTCCCAAGAAAGTGGATGGCTGACGGTCGATCAGCAACGAGAACCTGTTCACTCTATGCTTCCCATGGCTAAGACCGCTCGCCTTTCGCCCCATTATTAGTAATCGAGAATTTGCTTTCACGCGCCTGACGCCATCAGGCTCATCACCAGCATTAGTTTTCTAACAAATTCGCCCAGGCAACCCCGGTTCCCGTGAGGCCCATTGCTTTAGCGGCAGAAGAACTTAGTGCAGTGAGGGGCAAATCTGCGACCCTGTTCCAAGACCTTTCGTGCTGACTGGACTCAACTTGGATCCGTAGCAAGTGAGAAGATTTGAGGCCTTAGCTACTCTTAGGGGAACCACAATGGAGGAAGCAATATGCGCACGATCATCTACCAGATTTCAAAAGGCCTACGCTGGTTCCGGCCAGATTCTGAAGCGGCCGAATTCCAGGATTTTCCGAACGTGGTAGGTCTAGATTCCACTGCGTCCCAGGAGTTTTGGAAAGAGGCGATCGAATCAATGCACATTGAGGAACCGTGGCTAGATCATCTGATGCCGTTCGAGATCGACTCGGACCGATTCGGCTTTTCTGCCTAGGAGGTAGTTAGCGAATGATTCACTTCGAAATACCCTGCTGTGAATCAGGGCCGAACCAAGGCCTCAGGCCATTTTTCATTGAAAGAGATCAGAAAGATGGCCGGCCCCTATCGATAAGGGGCCGGTTCTATTATTTACTATTGCCCGTAATCTGTCCACCATATCGGGCCATCATCTTCTACCTCGCGAGATCGGCCCGCTGCTCCGTTGGGCTTCTCCATTCATTGCGTAAATTCTTGCACTTTTTTGCGGGGTTGGTTGGGGCCCAGAGTCCCTGTAAACCGTTGGGCCGTTATCCGAGCTACGGACGTCTCATTGCTCATACTAATAGATTGGATCCAGTATTTACCGGAAAGAGGAAAGAACGATGAAAGAGGGCAGAAAGGCGAGCATGGGCCCTGGCGAGGGCCACAGGGATTTTCAGCAGGGAGAAAATGGTCGGATACCTAGATATATCAGGACGATGGCAAAAAAAATGAGCGGAATACAATGTTGAGTGACGGTAGGGGGAACGAGAATCCGAGAAACGAGTGTAGCTACCTGCATGTTTAATCCGCAGTTTTTCGCCGTTGGCTGCACCCAATTCGCTTACAAGCGGACAGAATTTGGTTTATTAGCGTGTCCCGCTTTGGTGGCCGTCGGCCGAGAGCGCGAAAACCCGAGGAGCGAGCTTTAGCGAGCCCGCAGCGCTTAAAGTGCAGTTAGGCGAAGTGCTGCCGAGGTCGGGAGGTTCCCAGAGTAGGTCGATTTTTTCAGATTGTCTATTTTATGTGACGGACTCCCTTACTGCTGAGGGGGGATCGGATGCTGCAATAGCCCTTCGTTGGTCAACTTGGACCAAAGTTCAGGCCACTGTGATATTTTTGATAGGAGGTAAGCAGCAGTCCTCTCCCAGTTGTAGTTGTTAACCTCGATGCCAGATCCAAGACCAACTATATAGAGTTTGTTACCCTTTTCCTTAAGAAAGAGAAAAGTCTCTTCACCTTTATTGACCATTAGATAACAATAATTGGCATTGACGCGGCCGGCACCTTCACATTGAGAGGCTGGGACGAATTTTATAGCAAAGTTGGTTTCAGGTCCAACTAGCGGCAAGGTGGATCGAAACATGGCCCATAGTGGCCCCCATCTTGATCCGTTGCTCCAATACACAACGGTGCTTGGTGAGAGCCCTGTCATCCTCTGGACTTCAGATTGCACCCAGGCTTTATACTGGTCCTTGAGGATTTCCAAAGCCTGCTTCTTTTGGTCTGGGTTTTCAAGTGAATAGTATTGGTCACGAAACTCCATCCAATTTCCACCCTTCTCCGTTAAGCGAAGAAAGGCTTTACTATTCCTTTGTTTACGATCGGCAATTTTGTCGAATATGGATTGTGCCCGCTGAGAATTGGATAGTTCAATGTAGCGGTCGTGATCAAGTGTACGAATAGCTGCATAAGTATCATTTTTTTCCGCTGCATTCGCATCGATGGAATCTGAAATTGGTGCAACAATTACTGCCGCTGGAAGAAATATCCAACCGATCAGCGTAAAGCGATGAAACTCATCTTTGGCGAGTTCGTGTTCCGTTCCGTCTTTTTCCTTCACATACCAACTCACTTCCGAAGTGGAGGAAAAGTACGTAGGCACTACTCCCAGAGTAATGAGGCTTATGAATGATAACCATTCGACTCCCTCTTTGCTCGGATCGGTGGCCCTCCAGATTATTTCCAAATCTTCTGGTTTTCTTACTTCTTGGTGGCTTTTTGGCAAGGGTTCCGAGTTGAAATTGCTATAGCTGATACAAGAAAGACTAAACGAGAGAAGAATTGGTAGGATGCCAAGCGGTCGGAACATAAATATATTGTCACTGGATAAAGTTATATGTCAAATAAAATAATGTAATATTAGGCAGCATTTCGCCTAACGTTTATGAGACGCCCTGTGTGAGGTGCTCCCGCGTCAGGTTGTTCGCACAGCCATTGATAAATATAAGGAAAATGTATATTGTTAATGATTTTACGTGAAATACGGAAATGTAATCATGCGTACCTCGGTATGGATGTGCTCAAAAAGACCGCCTGCTGGCTTTGCTGCAATTTCGTCTGGTATTTCGAACTTGAAGAAGAAGGATTTTCGAGAAGCCTTAGCTTTGGTCCTGTTTCGATTCGCCGCGGGGGGCAGTTACCGCAAAGAGTGGAGGCATTCCGGTGATTTTCAAATTGGGCAGGTTCTGGTCCTTTCAATCTCCCCTGGGAAGAGAGTCACCATCTTCGATTCATTAGTAGGATGATCCGGCACCGGACGGATGGTTTGACGACGGAGCAGGGAACCAGGAGCTGGACCCCGTCTATTCAGCGAAGTATGAAACAGAGGAAACGGTAGGGTTGCTGCTCTGGCCAATACAGATACTGAGAAGTGAAATCAATTATTTGTTCTGAGTGCCGTGGCGTGATCCATCATTTGGCGGCAGAGAAAAATGTATCGATATGTGGTCGTTCTGCGGTAATGGCCAATGGTTAATCCATGGAATCAAGTCGAGAGCTTTAGCGTCCCTGAGGATCAGGTCGAGAATTGGTGCCTTGCGCGCGTTCTGGAAGAGGATCCCGTCTTCTACCTGCTTTGGTGTCCATCTATACAGGAGTGTGTGCGAGTCGGTGCTCGTCTAGTCCGAGCCATAGCTGAACACCGTCCCGAGGAAACTTTCGGGTTTCAGGTAGACCGTGTAGCTAAGCTCGGCCCGCAGGAGCGAACATTATCCGCTCTGCCAGGCAATGTCTCGGTATTGCGTCCTTTTGATTGGAGTTCCACAGATTCAGAGTCCATCGAATATGATAGGAAGCGTCGAGAATGCCGAGCCCTCGTGGATTGCCACGGATGGGTAGTGAACTCCACGCGTATGGCGGAGCCGGAGGGATTGTTTTTGGTCAATCAAGGGCCCATTATTCACCTAAACTCCTGTCCGCCAGACTCTCTCGCTATTTTCGTGATTGAGCACGAGCGCCATTGCAAGATGCTCTTCGTTGACACTGGCAAAAAACCGAGTAATCCTATCCCATCACTTCCCCACCTGGATGCCAAAGATCGAACGACATTGAAAGCCGGGCTACTGAAATGCTTTCTGGATTCTGTCCGTATACGGCTGCCCTATTATCCAACCCAACCCTTTTCGTATCGTACAACCAAACCGCACGGAGCCGCAAAAGAAGCGAGTACGACCGTTCCCTGGGGGCGAGGGGTTGTTCGCATCAAGAACTCCCCGCACGGTACAATCCTGGAGTTCACGGACATGAAGGCCGTGCGGGATCGCGGAATGACGGTTCAGGACGCTCTCTTTGAAATAGAGTCCAAAACCAATGAGCTCTACGACAGAAGGCTCCAGAAAGGCTGGCAGGACGTGGCGAAGGTGACTCAAGTAGATCTTGACGCTTTTGTCAGGGTCGAGCATCGAAAACATGAGAGAGTAAAGGAAGAACTGCTCTCCATCTGGCAGATTGCTGCCACGAATCAGGATAATTCCGCACTTTGGCCGAAGGGGCCTGAAAAAAACAACCGTACCCTGTATCTTCAGAGGTTGGGGCCAGTAGGACAAAAGGAAAGGATGGTAGTCTACTGTCCCGGAGACAAACCAGGCCTCAGAGGAGCAGGGCTCCAGGATTGTCTGAAGTTTGAATGGAGGTTTCCGCCCTTTCCGGCTTTGAAAAACGATCGGCAATTATCCTGGTCCCAAACGCGAAGCTATCTCTGCGAGCAAGACCCTGAAAAGATACTGCTTCATGGCATTCAACAGTTTACGTCCCGACTATTTAAGTATGGAAAGCCAGGGCCTCGTCATCGTAGATGGGCGGCTGAAATCAGCTCAGGCTCCGCATCTATTGAGGCATTCACAAAGTCGGTGACTCATACCCGGGAAAGAGGGAAAACGGCGGCAGCTTTAGTCGAGCACCTTTCCGAGGATACGCGCAGGATACTCTGGTTTCTGGAAAATCCGCATGAGCGATACAATGAAGTAAGGTTCAGCTAATAGCCTTCTCTGGTTTGGGGGAGCCGTGAAAACTGCGAATCTGCGCCGACGCGGGCAAGCCGCGCAGCGCATGGGTTCTTCGGCCCTCACGGGCCTCCGATCCCAGCTGAAAAGGGTTCTGATTCGGGCGTGATGAAATAATGGACTCTTCCAGGCCCGAGTGAGGAGGAGAGCGGCAGAAGTTGCTGAGGGTTACCTGGAATCGTGCGTTTCCTGGATCGTTCACCGTAGGGGATAGCGGTCTTATTGAGGTTCATTAGGTTCAATAATGCTCCCTTGATCGGAGAGGCGGTGGCGAGACTCGGGAAGCCCCCCAATTTTTAGCTAGAATGGCCAGTCTTCTCACAGGCATACCAGGTCAGATTCGGACATCTGGGGGAAGCCATTCAGGTCTCTGGTTCTTGCAATAATCTGGAGCTCTCTGAGAGACCGTTGGATCAGGTGAAGCAGACGTAATATACCCATACTGACAGCTCCCCTGAGGGGGAGCGATTGGACTCCTTTTCCTCCATCCTAGAAGGATGGCACCGGAAAGAGTGAAGAGGCGGCTCTGAGGATTCTTACAGCTGCAAGTTGCTTTCCCAAGGTGCTTCGAGAGCGAGCTGAGGCTTGCGGTCCAGGACCTGGCACAGCTTTTTCCTGGTTGATCCCGGAAAGCTGGCGTTTGATGGGGGAGGAACTGGGAAAGTGGGATCATTTCTACGAAGTCGCTACCATAGACTCTTGACGAAGACAGGCTTCCCAAGGCATTGGGAACCCTGGAAACCTGGGGGCTCGGCTCGCCCCCAGACCCCCCCTCGCTTCGCTCCGGTTATCGGTTTTATCGGTTATTGGTGAGAAACCCAGAAAAGTCCAAGTGCGGGAAATTTCGTACCAAAAATCGACACAAAATAGTGCTGATTTCTCAGGTTCCAGTTATCTGATAGCAACTGCTGACAGTGTCCCGCAGCCCTTTTCGGTAATTACGTTTCAAATTCTCGGGCTATGGAGGGGCGCCCCATTGTTCGATCCTTCCATTTTCGCCCATCAGGCCCACTTTAGGGCTCCCAGGCCGTCAGCATATTGCTCATTAAAGCCCTAACGCGAGACAAGGGAATGGGTTGGGGGTAGACCGACCTACAAGGATAGTCTGGTAAAGCAGCGATCATTGGCTTTTTCGGGCCAAGCTTGATTCTTACTGAGCTGACGCCGCAATTAAGAAGATTTCGGCTATCACCATGAATGCTCTTAGGCTGATACAGGAATTGCGGATTGTTGGTTTTCACTTTAACGTAGTAGGATCGTAGCCTCGCCCGATGGTAAGCATACAATTTAAATCCGTTACGAAGCTTTCTACATTAATTGAAAAATGTTGGAGATTATCTGAATGGATGAATGGTTGATGGAAGATCTTGTTCAATCGTGGGCGAAATTCGTTCTCTCTAAGGGGGTTGACGAAAAGAATCTTCCTTAACGAAATATTTTTCTGGAGCCCCGCGGATAGGAGATATTTGAAGTGAATGTCTGTTTCTGGAATTGAAAAGCCAATGATGATTATTCGAGTCGCTTGCGAGATAGCACTCACTGCCTGGTCCCATATAGATTGTAGGGGACCGTGAAAGGTCTTTTGCCAGGTCGGCGGCAACAGGATGTGCCCAAGATTTGAAGGAAGACTACTATCATAATCTCGAAAGACTTTCAATTGCTGCCCGCTCGTGCCCGGTTGAGTCCAATTCACGGAGCCATGTAATTTCAAAACCGGAACTCCATCCGAGGCGTCGAAGAGGGTGAAATCCTCATAACCAGCCCTTTTCAGTCCATAGTTCACTTTGAGGTTCAAGTTCCAGATGCTTTCCTCAAGAACTGTGTCATAATTAAACGTAATAAATACGTTTTCAGAGGGCTTTCTTGTATTGATAGATGATGGCGATCTGAGGCCCAGGAGGGAGCCTGTATACAAGTCGTATCGAGGAACTCTGCTCGCGACACGCTCTTCCTCTGCCGGGCCTGTTATTTCACTTCTAGGAAAGGCCGGAAGGGAATCTCTGGGTATAAGAAGATCTAGGTGATCTTGCGTTGCTGTCTTGACTGAGTAATCGATTGTGGAGGCGATGCTTTCTATGATCGAGTCATCGAAGGCTGAAGCCTCGGTGGCGCTGGCCAATGAAAAAAGCTGCTCAATGTCCTCGACATTGATGTTTACCCTGTAGGCTGCCGCGCTTGCCTCTTGACGAAATCGAAATACGTCTTCGGTGTGCTTTAACCTTTGGCTCGCATTCCGGGGTTGCGCGCTTTGGAGCCAGTCTACAGAATCCCGCATTTTCGTCAGAAAGTGCTGGACTACTGGTACCCGGGCGTCGGCCGAAAAGCCAGCGCCAAGGATATACACGTTATTGTTGTTGTAGATCGGTTGAGCCATGGAGTCCCCGAATTAAGATAGAGCGTCACTTCGGGAAATCTTGGATTGCCCTAGTTCTTGCAGCCGTTCTTACCACAGGTAACTCCTTCGGAGGTATCGACCCAGTGACTGGGATGCTCATTCGTATTTACACCACAACCAGTTGTGCCTCCTTTGCTACCGGTATGAACCTCGCCAGTTGGAATATGTTTTACTGCCATTTAAAAGCACCCCCATCGGATAATGAACGTAGTATAATGAAAGTATTTTAGAATATCAAGCAGAATAATAAAAAAGAATACTAAGCGCCCAGCTAATTCCGCATTCAAGTTCCCCTATTACACTGATTGCTCAGGTAGAGGCTCCGGTCAGTGGCGAATGAGATCACAAGATCAATGCTAACTCATCCACGGCAACCAAGCCGGCACTGAGGCCGTTTGGAGAGCCTGGGCCTTTCGCTCCGGACTCTCATTGCTTGATTTCACTATTACGATTCCCTCTGGGGCGATGTTGAATACGATCTTAGCGGCAGAAAATGTGGCTGTCGAGAGAATAGAGTTAGATACACTGGAACGGTGGCGCTGTGGGCCTAAGCAGCGACCCATCTCTCAAACTATGCCATTAGGAGCTACTTAAGCAAAACTTTATCGCAATTGCCGAATTTCTACGCGACAAAGATGGTCTACCATTCCGGGACGAATGTCTAATCAATCTGCCCATGATTTCTGGGCTGAGTATTGAAGATTCTCTTGATTTCTGGCAAGAGCCCGAGCACTCGGAATACGTCAACACTCTGGTCGCGGAGGCGGTATACGGTGATTATCACGCCACTCCAGTGGGGTACATAGACTCTGAGGGGCAGCGGGTCCTTTGGCCGCTGGCCATCCAATAGGAGACTGGACGGAGCCTTTTCAGGAAAAGCGTCAGCTTGGGCATGCTCCGAACCGGTGCGATCAGGCTTTTGTCGGATCCCATCGGACCTCGGTAGAATGCCAGTGGGGGACCTCGCAGTAGTTTCGGGCTAAAGCCGGCCAGAGAACAGGACGCTTTGATAACTCTTTGAAGATGCTTTCCTCATAAATAGTCCGCGGGACGCTCGATAGGATGGCTGGCGCCGGCTCAATCCCGAAGACCGGATAGGACCTCGTTTGCACGGGGGTTACCTATCAGGATTTGGAATCGGTTGGGGACAATACAGCCAGGTTTATCAGAGAAGGGACAATTCGTACAACCAGAAGAGGCGCATCGCCAAAGGGCGCTTCTACTCCCAGTGTGAATAGATGGATGATCCCCAGGATTTGGGCTCTACGGCTTTTCATCAGCGATTGGCTTAAGATATCCTGGTACTTCTATGGTCTGGCTTCGGCAGTGGCATGGTAAGGCTTTGCTTGATACGAGCCTCCCGGAGAATCCGAGTTGCTTCTCGGCTTCTCGATAAGCTCAGACCTTTTTTCGAGTAGAAGCTTGACGGGCTCGATCCCCAGGGCCTGATTTGCTACCCCCTTCTTCAAAAGGGGCATTCTCATCCTAAAGGGCCGGGATTCTTTTCAATTCACTGGTTTCCATTCCGCTGAATTTCAATTTCCAGCCCTAAAGTGTCCGTTCGCTCAGTCCGAGTTTCGCGGCAAGCTCCTTGACCGGCGTCCCAGCATCTGCTTCCTTCGGCATTCTGGAGACCTGCTCCTCGATAGACCTTCGATTGGTGATATTCTTTCCTCCAGGAATTGAGCCGAAAGTCTAGCATTTTATGTGTCCGAACTCAGGGGGCAATGTCATTAGATCAAGATCTTTCCTCTATATGGCTCCGAGCGTAGGTCCTGAAATGAGACGGTCCGCCTGTTGTCGCGCCAAATTTGGTCTGAGCGGATTTTGCAACCGCGAATCATTAACTCCTCAAAATCTGGGGCCGCCAGGAGTCCAGGTTGTCAGCTATGCGTTGGCCGAGAGCGCGAAAACCCAAGGACCGAGCGAAGCGAGCCCGCAGCGCTTAAAGTGCAGTTAGGCGAAGTCGCCCTTTTTCAAGTTAAGAAGGACTTCAGCCAGTGGGTATCTGTCGTGGCCAGATCACCGAAGCCCTTTAAATGAATGGCAGCCTGCTGATCGGAAGAGGTTTGAGTACGAGGCGGTGTGGCGTGCCCATTGAAGATTTGCTGAGCTTTAAAAGCTCGAAAGGCGAAGTCTAAGAAATTGTTGCTCGGCCAATCCATTACAGCTGGATCTGGATGCCACGGAAAATCTGGAGGCAGATAATCCGCGATAACGACCTTCCTGCCGTTACTGTGGGTCATTATGTATTTTTGCAGTAAGCTGTTAATATATAGATCGCCGAAAGAGTACCCAATGATGAGCAACCTGGGGGAATCAACCAGACAGTCGTAGAGCCACTTTACATAGTCAGCAAAGGGTGAATGCACAGTTTTGTCAGGTTTGTTCAGGCCTGTAATGAGGGGTGCGCGGAGAATGACCGATGCGGATTGGCTGGCACCGGCTGAGAAGTTATACCAGGTCTGCTCGGCTGATTTGGAATCTCCGTATTTCCAAAGGTCATCTGAATTGCGATCAAACATATTCTGGTTATATAGAGCTGCCCCTGGATAGCCGAGGTAAATGTGCCCATGTAGGTTGCAGATTGTATGCGATGGGGCATTCTTGAGAATTGCAGGCTGAAAGGGCGCAGGATCTCCATAAGAATACCCGTCAACATAGTTCTGTAGCGAAGATTGTGGCAGGGTATCATAGTTAAGACTAAAAATGTTCAGCTGGAATGTAGACTCTAATGAGAGCCAGAAGTCCATGTACCAAGGGAAGCGAAGCATATTCCGGCGGGAAGAGTATGCTCGGACGGCGCTCGCAATTTTTCGAATTACGTGTTCGTGTGCCCTCTTTAATTTGGAAAACTCTAAGAATTGATTGCGATAGCTGCGTATGAATGCTCCATCAATGGTCTTGTACTCTTTGACAATTTTTGCGATTTTGAGCCGGTCAAAGGTGAGGAGACGTTCGATTGCATGAAAAACATCTTCAAAGTTCTGTTCTCCTTGATAATACCTTTCAAGGACAGTCCACAACCGATGGACAAAGTTGGGAGGACGATTATACAATGGATGCCGACGTTGAATCCTTTGATTAATCATTTTGGTGCTGGCTCCATTGATGGGAGCTACTGCGCCAGCACCAAGAATCACAGTCAATCGAGGCTTATTCATAATCTGGTTTCCTATAGGGCGATTTCGCCTAACGACTACTACTCGAAATTCGAGAGATTATTTATTGCACAGATCCTATTTGTAAATTAGTTAATGTAAATTATTATTGTAGCGTCAATCACATTTTCGGAAGGAGAGGGAGAGACGGGGCAATCGTTGCCTTCTGAGTAGTTTCGGTCCCATCGGAAGTGCTCGGTCCGTGACAGTTTGACTATGAATACGAAGGACTGGACGGCCGTTAAGGGTCAGATCCTTTTGGGGAGTGCTACACGCAAGAATTGAAATTGCTGCCTCTGTAGTACTTGGTTTCGGTATCTGGTTAGGCATGGACAGAAGCGATTCGGTACACGGTTTTTCGGTGGGTATTGGATTGCTGATCGCAAATCCTACCTTAAGGTCGAAGGTGAACCCTTGGCGGCCAGGAAAACAGTTTCGACATACCGCTGTATCACGAAAATCGGTCGGGGTAAGCCCATTGAAGCAAATTGAGATTGGCGCCGTCCCCGAAAAGCAGGTTGAAGTTTGGTGTTTGGCGCGGGCTCTGGAGTGGGTGCCAGTTTTCTACCTGCCTTGAAGTCCTTCCATACAAAATTCGATACTCCAGATGAGAAGAAATCCTCCTTCGGGGGCCCGCTTCGGGATGCAGCGGGGAATCCTGGTTTCTGGGCCCGAGCGCCGCACGGTCTCGGCATTCGGACCATGCCATTCCTGGTTTTTTTCATATTTCTTCACTGTCACAGTTCCCGGCTATCATTCAGAATTGACCAGGGGCCCCCGTAATGCTCCCTTTGCACCAGCCATATGACCAAAATCTCCCAGGACGAAATAAATGGAATCCTCTGGAAGGCCTGTGATACCTTCCGTGGGGTAGTAGATCCCTCAGAATACAAGAACTATATACTTGTAATGCTCTTCGTGAAGTACCTTTCCGATGTCTGGAAAGATCACTATCAGCAGTTCGAGAAGCAGTATGACGGGGACAAAGAACGTATCCAGAGACGTCTGGCCAAAGAACGATTTGTCCTTCCCGATGGCTGTGATTTCGATAACCTCTACGATCAAAGAAACGAAGCCAACATCGGGGAAATCATAAACGTCTCCCTCGAAAAGATCGAAGAGGCCAATAAGACGAAGCTCGAAGGGGTCTTTCGTAACATTGACTTCAACTCAGAGAGCAACCTGGGAAAGACAAAGGACCGAAATGCTCGTCTCAAGAATCTGCTTTCTGACTTCCATGATCCTCGACTGGACCTTCGTCCTTCTCGAATTGGAAACCTCGACATCATCGGTAATGCATACGAATACTTGATTGCCCGGTTTGCGGCCAATGCAGGCAAGAAGGGCGGTGAGTTCTATACTCCTGCTGAAGTGGCTGAACTGCTTGCTCGGTTGGTGGAACCAAAGTCCGGAGATACGATCTGTGATCCTACCTGCGGTTCTGGTTCCCTGTTGATCAAGGCGGCCAATCTGGTCGAAGACGGAAACCGGGCTCTATACGGCCAGGAGTCCAACGGTTCTACCTGGGCACTGGGTATGATGAATATGTTCCTGCATGGAATGGATTCGGCCCGAATCGAATGGGGAGACACATTGAGCAACCCCCAGCTTCTTGAGAAGGACAAGCTCATGAAGTTCAACGTCGTGGTAGCCAATCCTCCTTTCTCTCTCGATAAATGGGGAGCCGATACGGCTGAATCCGATACCTATAATCGTTTCTGGAGAGGAGTCCCACCAAAGAGCAAGGGTGATTATGCATTCATAACTCACATGGTCGAAACGGCTCATGAAACCGACGGACGGGTTGTCGTGATTGCTCCTCATGGAGTGCTCTTTCGAGGATCGTCTGAAGGAAAGATTCGTCAGGCCTTTATCGAAGAGAATCTCCTGGATACAGTGATCGGTCTTCCTCCCAATCTCTTTTACGGAACCGGTATACCTGCTTGCATTCTCGTATTCAAGAAAGGACGAAAGAAGAAGGACGTTCTGTTCATAGATGCCAGCCGGGAGTTCGAGCAGGGAAAGAACCAGAACCGACTCCGAGAGGAAGATCTGAAGAAAATCCTGGATACCTTCAAGAAACGAAAGTCAGTCGATAAGTATGCTTATGTTGCCTCTATCTCAGAGATCGAAGAGAACGAATACAATCTCAACATCCCTCGTTACGTTGATACGTTCGAAGAGGAAGAGGAGGTCGATATCAAAGCGGTTCAGAAAGAAATCGAATCGATAGATGCGGAACTGGCTACGGTTGAGAAAGAGATGGCCGGGTATTTGAAGGAGTTGGAGCTGTGAATGCTTGGAAAGTTGTTCGGCTCCGGACCATAGCCTCTAAGATAGGAAGTGGAGTGACTCCGAAAGGAGGATCCGCTGCCTACTTGGAGACGGGAATACCACTAATCCGTAGTCAAAATGTACAGAATGGTCGATTGATGCTGGATGATGTAGCCTTCATCTCCCGCGAACAGGACGAAGCAATGGCTACAACTCGGCTCCGTCCCTTGGATGTTCTTCTAAATATCACAGGAGCATCGATCGGCCGAACTTGCGTAACACCTCAGATGCTTGAACACGGAAATGTGAATCAGCATGTCTGCATAATTAGGCCGGTCAAAGAGGAGGTGGACGCATTTTACTTATCGAGTGTTTTGGAGTCGTCAATTGGTCAACGACAAATCATGAGCTTCCAAGCGGGAGGCAACCGGGAGGGGCTGAATTTTCAGCAGATCGGTTCCTTTCAAATCCCCCTCGCACCACTTCCGGAACAGAAGAAGATAGCCCGTATCCTCTCTACCTGGGATAAAGCTATCGAGCTTCTGGAAAAGAAGATAGCAGCCAAAGAAAAGCTGAAGAAAGGCCTG
>MDSW01023816.1_pt1 | contig 19603 bp, 12 predicted proteins | sample 811171 | NCBI WGS metagenome assembly MDSW01 (sample SAMN05326641, study PRJNA326480) | marine metagenome | isolation source: seawater | place: Atlantic Ocean: North West | collected 2012 | reverse complement strand
CTGCTGGCAAACCTAAAAAGGGCGAGTCAGCAGCGATGAAAAAGAAGCGTGCCAGTTTCAAGGCTCGTCATGCAAAGAACATAGCTAAGGGGAAAATGTCTGCTGCCTACTGGGCGAACAAAGAAAAATGGTAAATCATGGTTATTTACGGTTGCGACTGTGAAGGGGAAGAATGCGTTTGCCATTTTTACCACTACGACTGCGCCTGCGAGCATTGCCCTGACTGTGCCTCAGATTGTTTTTGTTTCGACTACGCCGAACTGATAGAAGAACCCATGGAACCACGCACCCTTATGGAAATTTTTGAAGAACACCCAGAATTATTAGGGGAAAGAACAGACATAGATCCCTTTGAAGACGACGAAGTTTTAGAGTGCGGTTTAGAAAATCCAGAAATCTGTGACACTTGCCAATAAGGGGCGACAATGCCGTCAGGTAAAGCAACCAGTGTAGAAAAATGGGCTGAATATTTAGCGTTACGACGCAGAGGCGAATCCATGTGGGCCGCCTCTAAAAATATTGGGCTTTCCTACCACGCATGTAAAGACGCCGAGGCAGGCAAAGCACCAAGAAATTATGTAACCGCAGAAGAAATGCTGGGTGCTGTAGTAGCCCCACACGTACCGGAGGAAGAAGAACTTTGCCCAGAAGCACAAGAGGCTTTAGAAAATATCGCCGTATTCGCCCGCCGATATTTTGGGATAGTGCTCCAGCCTTGGCAAGTAGAAGCAACAGAAAAAATATTCAACCTCCTCGAAACAGAATACGAAGAATACGTTGTTATTAACGCCCCACCCGGAACAGGTAAATCAACGTTCTTCGCAAAAGTATTACCTGCATGGGCAACATGCAGAAACCGTGCAATCCGTGGGATGATCGGTTCGCACTCACAACGAACCGCAGAATGGTATGCCCGTCGCCTCAGAGCAGAGTTTGATAGGTCACTGCCAGTCAAAGCAGAACTCAACGATGTCCGTCTAAACCTTGCAGTAGACGCCGAAGCAACACTCCAACAAGATTTTGGAATGTTTCGCCCAGATTCTTCCGAAATATGGCGCGCCGAAGCATTTACTGTGCTACAAAAGGATGACACTCCATTAAGCCAAAAAGAACCCACATGGTCGGCTTTCGGAATGGACTCCGGTTTCCTCGGCGGTCGTTTCGATCTAGTCATATGGGACGACGTATACGACCCACGCAAAATGCGTTCCGCAGAAGCAAGGGAAGATATGCGTCGTTGGTGGGATGAAGTGGCAGAAACCCGATTAGAACCCGGCGGTTTGCTAGTTCTACAGGGACAACGCATGTCAGCGGACGATATTTACCGTTATGCGTTAGATAAAGTGGCTCCCCCCGACGACTACGAATTGGAAGACTTTGACCCTGAAGACGCACCAGACGATTGGCGCAAATACCATCACATCAAATATAAAGCACACTATGACGAACTGTGTACGGGCGATGCTGAAAACCACAAGCCCAGTGGAAAACCTTGGCCCGACGGATGTTTACTCTACCCACGGCGCTTACCGTGGCGACGGCTACGACACATTAAGGCACAGACTCCTGAACGATTTGAGGTCCTGTATCAGCAATCGGACATAGACCCTGCGAACGTTCTCGTTAATCCACTTTGGGTTACAGGCGGCAAAGGAGCAGACGGAGTAGAGCACCCCGGTTGTTGGGACAACGACAGAGATCTATGGGAACTCCCCCACGGAGTTTCCGATGACCTATTTGTTATAGCAACTGCTGACCCGTCACCCTCAAATTATTGGGCGATACAATGTTGGGCTTATAATCCACATACCGAATTTAGGTATTTGTTAGAATCTTATCGACGGAAAATGGACGCTCCATCGTTCCTTGATTGGAACCATGAGCAACAAAGCTTCACCGGCGTAGCTGAAGAATGGTGGCAAATTACTAACGATATGGGGCACCCCATAACTCATTGGGTGATCGAAGCTAATGCGGCACAAAAGTTCATTCTCCAATATGACCACTTCCGCCGATGGGCAGCATTACGCAATGTTCAACTTATTCCGCACTACACACATTCGAAAAATAAAGGCGACCCGAAGTACGGAGTGCAAATGCTTGCTCCGTTATGGCGTGTTGGCCGAGTGCGTTTGCCCGGTAAACAGAACACTGAAGCAAGACCTCACTCGCTACTTTTGGTCAACGAAGTAACCCGTTGGAACGCTGAAGGAACTGGTTCACGCACAGATGACTGTGTTATGGCAGAATGGTTTCTAGAGCATAATTTAGAAAAGCTTTATGTTCCAACTATAGTTAATAATCGACAGTGGCGTCCCTCGTGGGTCGCGGATTCTGCGTTCTCTGGATAGGCTTATGAAAACAGTTGATGAAGTTATAGCTCTTTACACGGCCCGATCCCGTATAAACGATAACGCTAAATCAAAGATGCGAACGTTGCGAGATTATTATAACGGCGACGTTGTGGTTCCGCTACCGGAACTCGACTCAGATGAAAAATCTGCTGTAGCAAACTTGTTAGCGCAAGGCTTAGACCAAACAGCAATGCGAATTTCATCAACCAACCCAGATATTTATTGCCCACCTATTGATTCTGCCACAAAAAAAGCAAGAGAAAATTCTCAGATACGACGCAAAGCTTTATTTGGCTGGTGGGAAAACAGCCGAATGGATCTCCAACTTTCCAAACGGGCACGGCACTTAATCGGGTATTCGACAACATGCACCCAGTTACGGTTTAATCACCGAACCGGGTGCCCTGAATGGCGAGTTCGAGATCCCTTAACGGCTTACCCTTCAACTCTTCTTGGTGTTGAAGATATGCGCCCACGGGATGTCATTTTTGCATACGAACGTTCGTTTGGTTGGCTTAAAGAAAACTATCCAGTAGCCGCAGCAGAATTTAGTGCTAAAGAAACACAACAAGATCATCCAATAGAAATGATCGAATATGTTTCAGCCGAAGAACAAATACTTGTAGGAACTAGATCACCAATAAACACTGTTTCATTTGGGCAAGTAACAGAACAAAGCCCATTTGTTGCAGTAGAACTCGAACGAGTCTCAAATCCAATAGGGGAATGCCCCGTCGTATTTGCTCAACGAATAAGCCTTGACGATTCGCAAGGTCAGTTCGATGGCATTCTTGGCATGTACCAAATGCAAGCCCGGTTAATGGCTCTTGAAGTTATTGCTGTCCAAAAAGGCGTTTTCCCTGACACATGGCTAATTGGGCGACAAGGTGAAACACCTCAAATCGTTAATCCAGCAGACGGATTAACAGGAGAAGTTGGTGTAGTCCGAGGCGGAGATTTACGGGATGTCCAAACACAACCCGGCTACATGACAAACCCAACTATTGACAGACTCGAACGAGCACAACGTTTGACCGCTGGCATTCCCCAAGAATTTGGTGGAGAATCTACATCGAACATTCGGACAGGTCGTCGAGGAGATGCAGTTTTATCAGCCACGATTGACTTCACAGTGCAAGAAGCACAAAGAATCATGGCTCGATCCCTGCAAGAAGAAAACAAACTAGCTGTCAAATTAGCTAAATCATATGCAGGTCGTCGCCCTACTTCTTTCTACGTTTCTTCAAAAATGGCTAAAGGCCACGTTGACTATGTGCCAAACAAAAACTTTGATTCAACAGAAAACGTTGTTTCTTACAGCCACCCCGGTTCAGACATTAACGAACTAATTATTGGCGGCGGTCAACGGCTAGGCATGGGCACCATGTCGAAACAATCATTTATGGCAATTGACCCACTAGTCGATGACCCAGAAAAAGAACACGACACTGTAATCGCAGAACAGATCGAACAAGCGTTGTTGCTTTCAATTCAAAATCAAGCAAGCGAAGGAATTATTCCTCCTGCTGACCTTGCACGGATTATGGATCTGGTAAAACACGACAAACAAGAACTGGCTGAAGCAGTGGAAACTGTTCAAAGAGAAGCACAAGAACGCCAAGCGGAAATGGTGCCTCCAGAAGCGCCAGAAGCACAACCCGGATTAGCGTTACCCGGCATGGGAGCAGAGTCGATGCCTATGGAACCGATGATGCAAGGGGAACCAAGCATGGATGAACTAATTGGAGCGCTTTAATGGCGAATCAACCAGCACAAGCAGCTACTGGACAGCAATACGGTAAAGCAACAGAACAACTTGAATCACAACAAGCAGTTCCTTTACCTCAAAACATTGAACCAACTATGCGTCCGGGTGAAGCAGGACCGCTTTTGCGGCCAACAGAACACCCAGAAGAGCCAATAAACGCTCCAATGGTTGATGCTCCGTTAGCGCACAGAGATTCTGACCCCGGATACAGCGCAAAAGTGGCACGGTTAATGCCAATTCTTTTAGACGCTGCTTCTAAACCAACAGCTAGTCCTTCCACACGAAATATTGTGAACCAATGGAAGTCTTTAGTAGGACCAATTGACGATAACAGGGATATGTAATGGACCCGGTTGGCCGTTTAGAAGGCATGGGCAAAGCCTTATTAGATACTGGTAAAAAGACGGCTGAATTTTTTGTCGATATTGGGCAAGAATGGCTAGGGGTAGATGACGAGTACGAAAGTGATGACCCGTTAAGCCTTATTTGGGGTTCTTGGAAAGATAATATTTTAGGGGAACAAGGCGCTGTTAATTCACTTTTTGGGATAGACACTAAAGACCCAGAAACAGATGAATACGGAGGCGGTTTTGGTGGGCTTCTTTTTGGAGCGATCCCAGAACCAATTAGAAACGCTGGAAATACAATCATTACTCCAACGTTTGACACGTTAGACGCAATTTATGAATATGCAGTAGACCGTCCGGTTGGCACATTAATCACAATCGCAGGGAACCAAGTTATAGATCCTACAGATTGGATCAAAGCTTGGAATATCACAAACTCCAGAAGCATGGGGCAAGCTTTTGCGCTTTCTTTTACAAATGTTGACTGGACAATCAAAAACGTAGAAGAACAATACGAAGGTACGCCTTGGTTCAATCTTCTTTCTGGTGCCATAGACGGCATCGGCAACATTTGGTTAGATCCAGCTAACTTGATGGCCCCAAACAAACTAAAAAAGTTTGCGGACATAGCTAAACGCACAACGATGTCTACTGATTATCTAGTGCAAAGCGGTATCCAGTCTAAAAAATATTCTCGATGGAAAACACAAGTTCAAAACATCGGACAAATAGAAGAAGTTATCGAATCTACTTCAGATCGTTTCAAACAAGGTCTTGGATATCAACCAAACTCTGGTGACGCTAACGCAATAACAACTATTGCTCACAAACTTGTCCAAGAAGCACAAGCCGGACGGTTAGGTCCACGAGTAAAAGAATTACAACACTGGCAAGCCAGACAACTAGCTGCTGTCATTAACAATGACGCAGCTTTTGACATGCTTATCCGGTTATGGGCAGGCGATTCAACAGTACTCGTTGAAATGCAGCAAAAAGCTTACGATTTACTTAATCAAAAGCAAGAAGGCGGTCTGATAGATCGGCTTGATAAGTTAAATCAACCAGCTTCTAACATGCCGATACTTGGGTTAGACGGATTGCCGTTGGACCCAATTCAACGAGATATCAGTCTTCGTAACGCCGCAGGTGTTGACGCAGTTATATACGGTCCAGATGGTTTGCCGTTTAAAAAAGCTGGGGGACACGAACACAAAATATATACGTTTGATTGGCAAGGCGGCGCAGCGTCAGAGCTTTGGGAAGAAGCTTTTGGTGTCGCTTTTACAGATAAAACAATGGGTTCGCTTGATCTATTCGCTCAAAAAGGTATTCGTGAAGCCGCTGACCGCACAGGATTCTGGTTTAGTCAACGAACAGCACAAGAGATAGATCCGTTGGGTAACGGTGGTTACCGTTGGAATCCATCAACAGTTGGTAATGCAAGCAAAAACTTTATTAGACGTGCATGGGACGATCTAAGCCCTGAAGATAAAGAAGGTCTTTATTCGTGGGCTGGGATACATCCGAACGACAGAGTGGGTAAAGAAGCTTTTGTCGAGCAGTGGAATGAAATGGTTGCACTAGACAAAGCAATGGATGACGCTGTTTTGTCTGTTAGGTATCAACGTAGAAATGAAGCTGGGGGCACAGTCACTCCACGTACAGGCGTAGGTTTAGATGAAACATCTGAATCTCTTCGACGTAACCGTATAGAAGCACAATTAAAAGGACAAGAAGAGAATTTTATTGTTGGACAAGGCGTAGGTCGTCGCCCATCCAAACAAGCTGCTGAAGAAGCATTTGATTTATTAAGCCGAGATCGTAAAGCTGCGCTGTTAGCAGCAATGGAAGGAGCTTTGTATTGGTCGGCAAGGTTTGGGAAACCAATAGATCTTCACAATATGGAGGGAATGAAGTTTGAAAACTTTGTTCAACAAACAGTTCGATCTAGCCCACGAAGTAAAGGTGGAGGTCGTGGCGCTCGCATGGATTTCGGTTCTCGACAAGGACCACGAGAACAATTAATTGGTCCAGACGGACAACCAATTGCAACAGAATTTAGTCATGTCGAGATGGATTTCGCATCTCAACCAGAAAAAGTTGCAAGTTACTGGGATTACTTAGGAGCAGAAAATATTAAAGATGCTCCGGCTCCTACTGGGCTTTTTAAGAACCGTGAAATATATGAAGAAATTAAAAGCCTCCCAGCTAAAGACCGGCGAGAGTTTTTAAGAAACATCATCGGTAACGATAAACGCTTAACAAAATATTTAAACAAGAAATGGGAAAATATACCGCCAGAAATTCAAAAGATTATTCTTAGGCATTTCGAAAAAGCCGAATACGATGCGGTTGGCAAAGTTGATCCAAGTCTGAATCTTCCTTTACGTGGACGACGTGTACCTATGTATGCGCCATCTGCGGAAAACAACAAAAACCTACCGTATTGGGCGAGGAATCGTTGGAAGACAACTTCAGAAATGGGACCGGACGATCCGTTTGATCCTTGGTGGGCAGGTTTTATTCTTGAAATAGAAGCCACTCGACATTCTAGGCAAATGGAATTTAGAGAAGGTTTCTGGGTACAAAACTTTGGTACTTTCGCAGAAAAAGTTGAGGACTTACCAGAAGTTGTTAGGGAATACGCAGCTTCCAGAACTAAATGGTCCGACATCCCTAATAAAGATCGAAAGAAAATTCGTGCTGCTCGCAAAAAACAAGAAGGCTACGACGAATTAACTCCTAAAGAAAAAGCTCAAAGCAGTAAAGATTTTGCTGGTAACTGGAACGATTACATAGAGTTTGAATCTGATTGGGATTCAATGCTCGTTAATGAAGACGGATCAAAACTTATTAACAACTCTGGTGTTGTTTCAAGTGGTGGATTTGCTAGTCGAGATAGCAGTATTTCTGGTCTTTCACAAAATAGTGATGGTGTAAAAAACGCTATCCGAGCCGGTCTTGTTTTGAAGCGTCAACAAAGAGCAGCCGCAGCCGACAATGTAGATCCGAACACACAACAAATGATGGGTGTTGGTGAAGGCACTAACGATTTCCTTGAACTTGAATCACAGATAGAAGCTAAGGCAGAAGCTATCGGTGAGTACAGGAAAGATTTACGTCGTGGCGAAAACATGCCACTTGACCCGGAAACAGGGTTGCCTGAAACAACTGGCACTTGGGTTCAAGGACCTAAGGGTGAGCGTTACGAAAAGGTAGAGCGACGAGTTGTGCGTCACCTTAACGTAGAAACTGGTGAAATTATTGAGCGACCTTTTCAAGTTAGGAGATGGTCTAGTGGCGAAGCTTCAAAGACTAAACGTCACGGAGAAGTAGTAATTGATGGAGGAGAATCAATTACTAATGCGCCTAACCAGTTTGCAGAAGCTTCACAATATCAAGACTTTATTGCTGGAGGAATAGTCGAAGACACTGTTATCCCACTAGAGGATTTCGATGATTGGGCTAAAGCTAACGGGTGGGAAATCCGCGAAGATTACTATTGGTATGATGCGAATACCGGTCGGATGATGACTGATGACGAGATGATGATGGCTCGTCGTGAACAATCTTCTTGGTATCGGGAACTGAGTACTTCAGAGCAAGCTACTGCACGGGAATATAAAGCTCGCCAAAAACGGCGTGGCTTGGTAATTGATGAAGTCCCTGATGCTGATTTAAAGATGATGCAAGATGAGATCTATGGTCAGTTAATGGAGGGAGAATATTTAGGGTTCCCGTATGCAGCAACGTTGTCGATGGAAGAAGAGAAGCTGCGTTCTTTGGCTCGTCGCCGGGATGTTTCTGTGGAACGGGCCGATAAGAACCTTGACGCTTTAGATGACGCTTTAAACAGAGATCCAGATCTTGTTATGGCTGCTGCACAAGAAATTTTAGAAGATGTGCAACCCGGTATTCTTTCCGCAGTCCCAACTTTAAGTAGACGACAAGTTTGGATGCAAGAATTTGTTCAAGAACTTGGGGATTCGAAAGTATTCCCGAATCGTCTTGTTCGTTTGTTTAACGAAAAAGTGCCGCAAGGGATTATTTTTTGGGAGAACGTACAACATGCTTACGATCAATTCGACAGAATGTTGCGTGATGCTTCACGAGTAACAAACGATTGGGGTTCAACTAAAAAAGGCAGTGGTAAAGGTGGTAAAGCTAGAGAAGCAAATGAACAAATTTCTTTAGTCGAATACGCAGATATTGATGTTGACGATGCTATGGCAAGGTTCGCTATTGCTAAGTCAACGGCTGCTAAACAACAAATTTTCCATGAGACAGTCGAAAAGTTAAACACAAACCTTGTTGCTTTATTCCACGGAAGAATCCAACGTTTACCAGATTCAGGTCGGGTAGATAGTTGGTCACCCGGAGATTTAACTCGGGTGTTACGTCGCCAACACAGACGTGCCGAAAAAGAACTTCAGACTATGGGGCAGCAAGGCCGCATTTACGGCAACTCTAACTTGATGGTTGCTCGTGCAAGCGAAGGACACGTAATAGATGTCCGTATGTTTGAAGCGTTGACTCCCCATCAGCTAGCTACATCAAGTTTGGTACCACGCTACGACCTGTACCGTGAAGCGTTTACTGATTTGAATGTTGTACAAAAATCAGCAAAAGGTCTTAAAGATGCTGTTGGTATGACATCGAATGCGTTTACTAGTGTTTGGAAAAAGACAGTTCTTTTGCGTCCTGCTTGGCCTATGCGAGTTCTTACTGATGAGCTTGCTCGTAACGCTGCTCATGTTGGGACGGTTCATGCTTTGCGTGGGTTTATGCACGGGTTTGAAAACCTTCAAGCTGGTTGGTATAAACGCAACGGAGCTAACTTAGGGCCTTTGATTACGGATGCGTTAAAAAAAGAATTGGGGTCTGATTACAAGATTCATGGAAAGTGGAATATAGATAACGCTACTCCTAGAGAGTTACTTGAAGCAGTCGCAACAAAGTTTGGTAACGATCAAACCAAACTACAGAAAATAGTGAAGCAGGCGATTGTAGATGATTACCGTAAATCAGGAGTTATTCCGGGGCTTGGTCGGTCTGCTGCTAGAGCAATGGGCGCTTCCGCAGCAGGAGCTTTTTTCGCTGGACCGGTTGGGATGGTCGCAGCAGGGGGTATACATGCACTTCATTCAAGGAGATCTCTTCGCCGGTTAGCTGAATTAGAGACAGCGAACACTATGGGTTATACGTTGTCTAATTTGGCGACAGGCAAAATGAAAGACCGTATAGCTGAGATTGAAAGCATCATTATAAAAAAGAATCTTTTGCCTGATTCTGATGAATACAAAGCTTTGGTTAAAGAAGCTGAAGCAATGCGAGATGCTAAACGAATGCTTGAAACCCAAGGTAACGGGTTGATGGAACAATACGCTTTGGCTGATCCGTCGGGTAAAAGACGAATGAAAAAAGATTTAGAGCGAAAACGTTCGCTTGAATCTGCTGATGTTTACAACGACATGGCAGCTTACGGGCAAGAAGAACTTGCCGAAAACTTTGACATGGTTGGCAAAATTATGTCTGACGCAGATGTCAGCGATTACCACCTTGGCGGTGTCAGAATTGGCAACGAGTTTGGGAACACTCCACAAGCTGTAGGTATTTGGCGTAATGCAATGTCCGCAGATACATACGGACGCAACTTGTTTAGAGGAGCTTCAGAAGCGCAACGTGCTCAAATACGTGCTTACAATCACCAACAATATGATTACAGCAGCGGTGAGCCATTCCGACAGGCATGGAATGACACAGTAAACAGGCAATGGGTACCTCATTCAGATGTTGACATGTATGCACGACCAACTTCGATGCCTGATGACCCGATGGGGAATATCGCAGAACGACGAGAAGACGCTAAATGGTTTCGTGAACAGTCAGGTATTCCACCGGTTGAAGGTAACCCTTACCAAGATTTCACTAGATTGTTTTGGTTAGCAGATGTATCCGACGACGATATTGTTCGTTGGGTTATGAAAGGCCCCGGCGCTTCTCTTAAAGAATCAATGCCTGCTCATTTCGCTAGAGATGAACACAGCATACGAGAATGGGTAAGAACAATACGTTGGGAAACAGATGCATTAGTACCCGATCTTCCTGAGTTCCAATTCATACGTCGAGATATGGCTAAAGGTCAAGAAGTCAGTTGGGAAGCTGACATACAACCAATTATTAACCGTCATTTTGACGGCGATATTCAAAAACTTCGTGAAGAAGCACGAAAAGCAGGTATAGAGTCAGCAGATGCAATTGGCAAAATTGTAGGCGACGGCTCGTTTGCAGAAGCATACGCCACAGGTGGCCTTGTTTTAAGAACAAAACGCAAGATAGACGAGATGTTCAAAAACATTGGCACAATGCCGACGGACGAATTAACTCGTAGTGTTGTTTTTGCCACGGCTTATCAGCGAGAAGTAGCGCAACGAATACAAGCGTTAAAACTTGACGGAGAAGACGGCTTCATCGTAAATCAAAAACGTTTGAACGCTATCGAAAGCGAATCCCGACGGATAGCTCTTAAAGAAACTAAAGGTTTGCTTTACGATTTAGCTGAACGAACACGCTTTGAAGAAGTAATGGCAAACGTTATGCCGTTCTTTGCTGCTTACCAAGAAGTTATTACACGGTGGGCAGGCATAGCAGTCCGCAACCCAGAGTTTGTATTAACGGCTGGCCGTAACTTCCGCAAAGTTTTGGAAGGCGATATTTGGCCCGGTGATGGACTGTTAATGCAAACAGACGCTAGCGGCGAACCAATTTATGGCGAAGACGGGGAACCTCTGTATGTGTTGGATGAAGAAGGCGAACCAGTAAAGATGGCGATGCTTCGTATGCCTAGCACTATTTTTGGGTTAGACGTTGACGAAAAATTGCCTGATTGGCTTCCAGTTTTTGGGGGCGAAGAATACATCGGCCAAATATCTTTGCTAAAAGGTCACAATATTAAAGCGGACTTTGGTTCAATGGCAATGATTTCAGGGGGTATGCCGGGATATGGGCCTTTGTTTGGGTTCGCTGCTTCAGAAATACGTTTAGATTCACCAACAGTTGATGAAGTAATTAAAAAGTTTTTTCCTTATGGAGTAACTGAAGGCGAAAACTGGATGGTTCGTCTTGTCAACCAATCGTTGCCTCGTGCCGGAACTATTTTAGCAAGCAACTTATTTAGCACTAATGAAAAAGCTCGTCTTGCGACACGCCATGCCCAAGATGTTATTGCCGAGTGGACTCTTAACGGTCAAGTTATAGATAGTCCTGCAATGTTGCAAGCGTGGGAAGACGAGGTGATGGCTAGAACACAAGCGCATCTCCAAGTGAGACTTTTTGGTTCCTTGGCTATCCCGTTTACTTTCGCAGTTCAATCACCATACGAAAATATTCTTACAGGGTACGAAAACAAAAAAGAAAAGCTTGGGTTAGAAGCAGCCGATGAATGGTTGATACGAGAACATTCGTATTTGTGGGGAGCTTTGGGGCGTTCTACCCGTGTAGAGAATGCAGCATCAGCCACGTTAGAAGGCGAGATGTTGTATCAAGAAAATCAAGAATTTATTGATAACAAACCTGAGACACAAGATTTTTGGCTTGGAAAAGTCGGGACGTTGGATAGCCAATTTGAATACAACCAGACTGTTTTCAGAAAAGAAATCGCTGAAGGTCGCCGTGTTTACCAAACTCCAGAAGAAATGTTGCGACGGGCACAAGGAACTTATGGTTGGAACATATTCAATAAGTTAATGAATCCTATTAATCAGGCGTTAGATCAGCAACGAGAAATGGGATTGCCGTTTAGTTTGAATGCTGATTATAACTATGGGTATTTAGAACGTAAACGAAATATCATTGGCATGATTGGCCAAAGATTGCCGATGTGGTTAGAGGATTACAACGACATCGCTTCTATCGGTAAAACAGCAAGAGTTGTTAATGAGTTCCGTGATGGAATCGATAGTTTGCCACCTGCTTACGAAGGCAAACCAGAGATCGTTCATCTAGCTAACTACATAAATGACCGGGATCGAATTTCTTTAGAACTATTAAACCGTTCTCAGTCAACGGGTGACCCCGACATGCAAACGTTATCCCATCCACAAAACCTAGATTTGCGTGATGAATGGGAAGGTTTGCGTTTGATGTATTCTGTAATTCCAGACTTCCAAGAAGTTTATTTACGTTATTTTGATAACGATGATGCGATTTCAAGGAACAGTTGGCCTGACCAATTAATGAAACTTTTAGAATTTGGAGCACTTTCCTAATGGCCCCCAGACCTACAAACACAATTATTAGAGGCCCTAGAGTTCTTTCTGATGATGAAGCTGCTGCCGCAGCAGGGTTACGTGCCCTTGATCCGTCATTAACTGACGAAGATATTCGTGGGATTATGGCTGGGGAAGGGATGCCTAATACTCGTATGGGTGTCACCTTGGGTTATGAAATCCAACCGGGTCGTACACATTTACCGGGAAGTTCTTTAACTGGTGGACAACCCGTTCCGCTTCGTGAGCCTGAAATAGAAACCACTAAAACGTGGCGTGGAGGCGATGTACTTAATTATGTGCAAAGAATTTTTGATTCGGGTACAGGTGAATACGAGAAATTAGCGCAGGGTTTATTGATCGAAGGTTATATAGACGACGTAGAAAACGTAGAAGATCTTTACGAATTAGACACGGTGCTAGAAGGTATCGGTACTGCGATTAACGAAGTAACTCGGCGTGCTCAACAGTTTGGTATGACGACTGCTGATTTTGTTAAAGAGTCTGGTATGGAAAATGTTCCGACTTTAGAGGGAATGTTTGCTGATACAGATTTTGATTTGTATGAGTCGGAGTTAAACAGAATACGTGGGGTTGCAACTAAGATTCCTGATCCAGATTATTTGACTCAGTTGTTTGATTCGACATCTCGAAGTCAGGCAGGGTTTAATTTAAGGAAAAGTAATCCGGGTGGTTTCCAAGATTGGCTTCGTGGTTATCGGGCGGCTAAAGAGGAAAAAGCTGCTCGTGGTGAAGAGATGAACGCTGAAGCGTATGCTATTAAAGGTGTGGAGAGTATGGCTCCTGAACCTGTTGCTTTGAATAAGAGAAGCCAGTATGTGGCGGTTGCGACTCAGGCTTTGGATAGTTACGGGAGTGCGTGATGGCTCGCATTATTGATGTTTTTAATGAGACTAAAAGAATGTTGGAACTTCTTGTTTCAACAGCTAGAGAGTTTGGTTCTGACACAATAAAGGCGATTATTTCTGGAGATCTTGAAGAAGGAGATCCGGGTTGGGGTGATTACATAGCAGGTAGGATTCCTCAAAATACGGTTAATGAACTTGCTGCTTGGCTTGACGAAAATATTAGTAGCACACAAATTAACCGGCTATTCCTAGAAGAAAATATTGCTTCGTTAGAAGATTGGCTAGCAGCAGCACCAACAGGTACTCCGCAACCGAATGCCCCAGAAGGTATTCCCACTGTCGAAGAGCAATTGAACTGGCTTCGTCAACCTAATTTAAGAGGTCTTGCTGGTGAAGTAGCGGATGAACTTGTTGATATAAGCGAATTAGATCAAAAGTCAAAAGATGATTGGCGTACATGGACTCCACCGGCGGCTGATACGACTACGCAACCCGGCGAACAAGACATGCCGGGACCGGATGTTCAGCGAGGGCCAAGCCGAACAGTAACAACAGACGCTGGTTTCATAGGAGATGACCCAACTGCGCTTACTGCCCCCAAACCACCAGATAGAACTGGTGGAACTACGGGCGGCGATGATCCGCTTGAAAGCGAATACGATTTAGGTTTGCTGTCAGAAACCATCGGCAATATTGATTTCTTTACTGGACCCGACTGGATAATTAACCCCGGAGATATGCCACGGGGAATGCCAGATATTGAAGGGCCTATGAATGTCATTGACTACATGAACAAGTTTGAGATTTCTCCTAATCGTGCAAAAGAAATTCTTCGTAAAACTGTTGGATGGTCAAAGTACACAAAATGGGATGCTGACTGGGCAGCGATGACTCCCGAAGAGCAAGACAGAGAAGTAGCTAATACCGAAAATCAGGTATGGATGCAAGCTCAGTTATATGGAATGGATATCCCTAAAGGCCACCCGATAATTCGTGAAATTGCTACGAAAATAAAACGTATGGGATGGGAAGGCGCTACAGATGAGCGTGTCCGAGAAATCTTTTATAACCATAAAGAGTTTTTAGTCAACCGTGCTGTCGGGCAACATGCTGCAACCGTGGACGATGTTAAAGGCAGGGCAGCTAATTGGATGATTAGTTTGTCTAAAGATCAACGTGATGAATACGCTAAACAAATTGCTCTTGGTACAGCAACTTTAGATACTGTCGAAACTGCCTTTAAAGATATGGCTTACAAAAACTACCCATCGTTACGTGGTGTTATAGATAGCGGCATGAACCTTGCAGATTATTCTGATCCTTACGCAGTAGAGATCGGGTCACTTCTTGACCGTGAAATCAATTTCAATGGGCACGATAAAGAAATGTTCAATGAAATCTTTATGGGGGCGGTTGACGATGACGGTGTTATTAGACCTAAAACATTTAATGAAGCTAAAACATATGTAAAGAAAACGCCTAAGTATGGGTGGGATAAAACACCGGATGCTAAAAAGCAGTACAGAAGCGTAGGCGAAGTTCTTCTTCAGAAATTTGGAGCGGTAGCGTAATGACACAGGGACAGTTCTATATTTTGTACCCGCCTTCGGAAGCACGTCCTTTGGGTGGTTGGGGTACTGTCAGCCGTGATCGTGCGGAAAACGCTGAAGCTGAAGGTGGCGTAGGTTATTTTGGACCGCAACCTCCTGATCTTTCTCAGATTCTTGAATTGAGTGGGGGTTGGGATGTGGAGCATCGTTCAACTATTGGGGATGTTTTTGATCTAACAACTCAACTTGCTGATGAGGGTGTGTTTGTTGGGGGGCAGTTTGAGGGTGAAGATACGTGGAATGAAAATATGTATGGGGGGCGTGAAGATGTTGTTGCTAGATGGCAGGGCGGCTATCAGATGCCTGCCCCACCTTCGGAAGATGATTTGCCTGAAGGGGCGGAACAAGCTACCGATCAGTACGGGCAGAAACGATGGATTCCTGACCCGTATACTAATCGTTGGACCCCTAATCCTAACTTTGGTAGCCCAGTACAAGAATCTGAAACAGTTGTTACTGATCCAGTTACTGGAGAAGCAATCACACCAGAAGGAACTCCAGCAGGGACAAGCCCGACTGTTGCGACAAGTGATGGTTTAACTAATGCTGACGGAGAAGAAAGCGCCAAAGGTATTCTTACCCGGTTAATAAAAGCTTACGGTTTACCACTTTCGCTGGTCGATTTTATGAGCGATGAGATTATCGAGGGAACAAGCGAGATTGGTATTATCCAAAAGCTGCGTGAACGTGAAGAATACAAGACACGGTTCCCCGGTATGGCTAAACGTGCTGCTGCTGGTTTTAACGCTATTAACGAAACAACGTATTTAGAGTTAGAAGACGGATATAGGGCTGCGCTTATAGCAGCTAAATTGCCTGCAACGTTCTATGACACGGAAGCAGATTTCGCTGAACTTATTGGTGGCGATGTTTCTGCCCCAGAGTTTCAACGACGTGTAAATCTTGCGTATGAAGCTGCTGGCGCTGCTGACCCTGAAACACTTAACCAACTTGAAGAACTTTATGGTGTAGATCAGCCACAATTAGCGGCTATCTATCTTGATCCAACAAGAGCTAAAGATATTGTTCAACATGAACGAGAGTTCCGTACTGCCCAAATGTCTGCTGGTGTAGTGCGAGCTTTGGGTTCTGGTTTGTCTAAAACTGCGGCTGAACGGTTAGAAAAAGCTGCTGTTCGTACTAGCGATATGGCTAAATTAGCTGGGTCTAGGGGCTTAACTTCTTCCTTGTTGGGTGAATCAGGCTTAACTACAGATCAAATAGCTTTAGGAACGTTGGGCATGGACAGTGGATCTACCCAACAAATCGAATCAACTATAGAAAATAGGCGTGCGAGGCTAGCAGGTCGAAGCGGAATGTACGCTGATTCAACTGGTATTAGAGGTTTGGGCGCTACCGGTACTTGATCGACGGTTGTTGCATCTGTCATACTTATTATGTACTAAATCTGAGCGGGATATAGTGCAAACAATTTCCATCCGAGGTTCCACCGCCGAGGGTGCGTAGAGATAGGTGAGTGACATATGACAGATATCGACTCCACTGGCAACAGTGACTATGATTCTGGCAGTACTGAATCGAAACCAAACTGGCGACGTGAGATGGAGAATCGTACCAAGAAGGCCGAGCAATCCGAGGCTGAAATGGCTGCGAGACTCGCAATGTACGAACGTCGGGATACGTTTAGATCAGCAGGACTTGATCCTGATGATTCTCGTGTTAAGTATTTCGTTAAAGGTTATGACGGTGACATGGACCCAGACGCTATCCGTGAGGAAGCAATGGCGGCAGGGTTTTTGGGAGCAGATAATACGATCCCAGCCCAGCCAAGTCGCGAACCGGAATGGACCGATGAGATGCTTGCTGAGGCCCGTATCCAAAATGCTGGTGAAGGCGGAGATCCGGTAGTCCCACCTGATTTTGATGATCGCATCAGAGCTACTCAATCTGAAGATGAATTAAAGGCTTTGATGGAATCGCAAGGGTTTGGTTGGAACGCTAGCGTCTAGCTCATAACACCGGGGAGTCCCAACCATGAGGATTCTCAGTGGCTACACCTACAGTAACGACTGGTACGCTTACCAATCAGGTAACTACCGCATTTGAACAGATCTCATACTTTGCGCTCCGTTCACAACCCCTATTCGAAATGCTCGCTGACGTGCGTTCGACTGCTCAAAGCCATAATGCGGCAACTGTGCAGTTCACGTTCATCGACGAGATTAACCAAGCAACGACAGCATTAACTGAAAATGCCGATGTCACCCCTGTCGCAATTTCTGACAGCAAGGTAGACGTATCTCTGGCTGAGTACGGTAACGCAGTTGTAACAAGTGCCAAGATTCGTGGAACATCGTTCTTGAATGTTGACGCTGACGCAGCGAACATCATTGGCTACAACATGGCTAACTCGATGGACAAGATTGTGTCTGATGTTGCTAACGGCAGCACTACAGCAGCCCAGATTATGTACGGCGGCGACGCTACTACTCGTGGCGGAATCGAAGCAGCAGACGAATACACTGCCGCTCTTGGCCGTAAAGCTGTCGCTCAGTTGCGTACCGACTCAGCCCCCGGCTGGGAAAACGGTAACTACATGGCAATTATCCACCCGGACGTTTCCTACGATCTTCGTAGCGATACTACGGTAACGGATGTCATCCAGTACCAACTGTACCAGCAAGGTGAACCTATTCGTGTAGGTTCAATCGGCACCTTCAATGGCATTACCTACATCGAGAACCCTCGTGCTGGTTTGCTTGCCGATGCCGGTGACAGCAATGTTGACGTTTATCAGACCCTTATCTGTGGCCGACAAGCTCTTGCAAAAGGCTTCTCTCGTGCCCCCGGATTCGGTGCTGACCCAACAATCGTTGTCGGTCCCGTAACTGATACTCTGCGCCGGTTCAACCCAATTGGTTGGTACCACCTCGTAGGGTACGGACGTTTCCGCGAAAAGTGCATGATTCGTGTTGAAACATCATCATCCATTGGAGCTAACTAATAGTTAGCCCCTAAGAGGAGTGGGGGGCCGGGTTTTCCCCCTTTCCCCGGCCCCCTGCGCTCCTCTGCTATCATTCAAACTATGCCTACTGTTAATGGAAAAAAGTATCCTTATACCGCTAAAGGTAAAAAGGCTGCTGCTGCTGCAAAGAAAAAGAAATCGAATGCAAAAACCAAACGGTGACGTAATAATCAGGCCAAAGCCGATCCAAGGAACGAGTAATACAAATGGCTAGTTCTCTCTTCGCCAAAACTTTTAAAACTTTAATGACCGCTAGCGGCACAACCGTTGACTTTGACGGCGACACTTTTAAGTGTGCGTTGGTTACTTCTACATGGAGTCCGCAGTTCGATACTGATTCTAAATTCAGTGATATAGACAGCGAGTTACCAGCAACAGGTGGCTACACGGGCGGAGGAGAGACACTTACAAGTGTGGCTCTTACCCAAACTAGCGATGGTTCGGCAACTATTACGTTTGATGCAGCCGACGTTTCGTGGACTAGTTCTACGTTAAGTAACGTCGCAGCAGCAGTTGTATACAGTTCAACAGTAAATGATGCTTCGTCAACTAACGATTCGTTGATTGCGTATATAGATTTCGGGGGAAATTTTAGTACAACTTCCGGTACGTTCCAGATTCAATGGAATCCGTCCGGTATTTTCACCCTAGATCTGAACCCATCGTAGGAGATATAAATGCCTTCATCTAATTACCCAACTTCGTTAGACGGTTCAACGAACCAGCCAACTCCGTCATCTACTACTGATTTAGATGCTTCTGGTTACGAACACGACCAAGTACATGGAGCGCATTCAACTGCGATTCTTGCTTTAGAAGCAAAGCTGGGCATTGCTGCAAACAACGCTGCTGACGCCGATCAGTATGCTGTGATGCAGAAGAGTGGTTCTGGTTCTGATGCCACGACTACATGGTCAAAGACTATTACTGGGGCTACGCTTGCTGGCGCTACTCTTTCTGGTGCTGTTACTGGCGCAGATCAGGTTATGACAGCGGTTACGCATAAAGATTATGCAGAAACATGTGCTGAAAATACTGCTGCGACAGGCACCGTTAGTATTGATTTAAATAACGGGAATGTTCACTCGATTAAATTAACTGGTGCTACAACTTTGACTTTTGATAACCCGGTAGCGACTGGTGATGCAAGCTCGTTTACATTGATTGTTCAGCAAGATAGTACTGGTTCACGTTTGATTACGTGGCCTGCTTCGGTTAAGTGGGCTGGTAATACTGCTCCGACTTTGACGACTACTGCTGATCGATTTGATGTTCTGGCGTTTTCTACTGTTGATGGTGGAACTCGCTGGTTTGGGTTTGTAGCTGGTCAAGACTTCCAGTAAGGATTAATAATGCCTCTAGGCGCATTTAAAACAGCTATGTTGGGTGCTGCCGGTGGCGG
>MDSW01005300.1_pt1 | contig 19603 bp, 18 predicted proteins | sample 811171 | NCBI WGS metagenome assembly MDSW01 (sample SAMN05326641, study PRJNA326480) | marine metagenome | isolation source: seawater | place: Atlantic Ocean: North West | collected 2012 | reverse complement strand
TTGGCTAGTCATCAGGGTTAGTTGCTTGAGCCTTAAAGTAATTTAAGGCCTAGATAAATGGTAAGTTTAAATGACAGAACCCGGCTTACAGTTTATCTGGCATGTTTAATAATAAAAAAAATCATCAAAATTTAATCAATTTAAGTGCAAATTTTTGTATCATTTTATTAAAAATATAACTATTGACGGTTGTATTTAAAACCCATATTATCCCACAAAAACCCAAATATGGGTTATAAATATATGAATTATGTTTTTATCGACTTACGAGAACAAGCTAGACAAAAAAGGGAGAGTTTCTGTGCCAGCATCATTTAGATCACATTTGTCAAACATGGGTTATAATGGTGTAGTATGTTATCCATCTTTTAATAATCAGTGTATTGAAGCTTGGCCGCAAGATAGAATTGAAAAGATATCTAATGCAATTGACTCATTAAATCCCTTTGAAGAAAAGAAAGACTATTTTTCTACGTCAATATTATCAGAAAGCTTAAATTTGCAATTCGATAGCGAAGGCAGAATTTTGCTTTCTTCAAGGTTATTAAAACATGCAAAAATTAAAAATAGTATTTTATTTGTTGGACAAGGAAAAACCTTTCAAATATGGGAACCAGCAAGTTTTGAAAAATTTAGGGTAAGTGCAAAAAAAAAATCGAATATTCACAGAGCAAGCCTTAAATGGGAAAAACAATTTAATAACTAACATAGGGGGAATAAATGACAATTAACTTTAAAATACCAGACATAAGAGAGCTTAAACCAAGAATATTAGTCCTTGGAGTAGGAGGGGCTGGAGGAAATGCAATTAATGGAATGATAGAATCTGGATTGGAAGGAGTAGAATTTGTAGCAGTAAACACTGATGCACAGGATTTAAAGGAAAGTAAAGCAAAAGCAAAAATTCAGATTGGATTAAATCTTACTAAGGGCTTAGGAGCAGGAGCTAAAATTGATATTGGTCAGGCTGCAGCCGATGAGTCTTTGAATGAAATTGTAAATCTTTTACAAGGTGCAAATATGGTTTTTATAACGGCAGGCATGGGTGGTGGAACTGGAACAGGGTCTGCACACGTTATAGCAAGAGCTGCTAAAGAATTAAATATCTTAACAGTTGGAGTAGTTACACTTCCTTTTTTGTATGAGGGACCATCTAGAATGAGAAGAGCAGAACAAGGCTTAGAAGAATTAAGAAAACATGTTGATACTATAATTGTTGTTCCAAATCAAAATTTATTCAAAATTGCAAGTGAACAAACCACATTCGAAGAGTCTTTTGGATTATCAAATGATGTTTTACTTCATGGTGTACAAAGTATAACTGATTTGATGGTAAGACCTGGTCTAATAAATTTAGATTTTGCAGATGTTGAAACTGTTATGAGCTCTATGGGAAAAGCAATGATGGGCACAGGAGAGTCAGAAGGAGAGGGTAGAGCACTTAAAGCTGCCGAGATTGCAATTACTAACCCGTTAATTGACGATTATACTCTTAAAGGGGCTAAGGGCTTGCTCGTTAATATTACTGGAGGGAAAGATTTAAAACTTTTTGAAGTAGACGAAGCTGTTAATAAAGTGAGGTCAGAGGTAGATCAGGATGCTGAATTAATTATTGGAGCAATAACTGACGAAAGACTTGATGGTAAAATGAGAGTATCAATTGTTGCTACAGCTTTAGATGGTCAGCAACCTGAAGCAAAATCAGTAATTAATATGGTTCATCGAATTCAAAATAGAAATACTGGTTATTCAGAATTTCCTAGCACAAGCAATATGTCATCATTTAATTTTAATGAAAACAACTTAACTTCAGCAACAGATGGTGCAAATGCCCTTAAATTAGATAACGAAGTAGTTCCGGATGTTTTAAATAAGGGTGAAAATATAAATGATATTAATAAACAGTATAATGAAGAAATACTAAATAATCAAAATGAAGATTTTAATACTATTAAAGATAATGAAGTTGTAAACGAAAGCAAAAGTGAAGAGTCTTTAAATGGTTTAGAAAATTTTAGTTTAGAAGAAGATAAAACTCCTGAGTTATTCAATAGTGAAGAAAATAATTCATCTAATCAAGAGTTTACATCATTTACATCTGATCAGGAAAAAAGCGAAGAGGAAGATGATTTAGAAATTCCAGCATTTTTGAGAAGACAAAAAAATTAATGTTCTTCGATAAAATAAATGAGTGCCATCATAAATTCGGAAAAGAAACATTTTCCGGTATTACTAAATGAGTTAGTAAATATTATTTCCCCTCGTTATGATGGCACTTTTATAGACTGTACATTTGGAAATGGTGGATATTCAGAAAAAATTTTAGAGCATAAAAAAAATAATATTTTAGCAATAGATAGAGATAAAGATTGTCAAAAAAAAGCTCAACTCTTAAAAAAAAAATATCAAAATAGATTTAACTTTTACAATATTAAATTTTCTGAATTAAATAAATTAAATATAAATAACACCAAAGTTAAAGGTATTATTTTTGATCTAGGTTATTCTCTAGATCAAATTAAAAACCTATCAAGAGGATTTTCTTTTATAAGCGAAGGAAAACTAAATATGCAAATGGGTTTAAATAGTTTTTCTGCAGACCAGGCCGTTAATGAGTTGCCTTACGAAGATTTATGGAAAATTTTTAAATTTTTTGGAGATGAGAAATTTTGTAAGCCAATAGCAAAAAAAATAATTTATGATAGAAAAAAAAAAAAAAATTAAAACTGAAGATTTGGTAAAAATAATAAAATCTGTAAAAAGAAAAAAATTTACAAAAATTGACAGCTCTACAAAGGTTTTTCAATCCCTAAGAATTTTTGTAAATAAGGAAATATCTGAACTTATTAAGGGTTTAATAAATGCATACAATTTGCTTCCGAAGGGTGGAATTATTGTTGTAATAACATTTCATTCTATTGAAGACAGAATAGTAAAATTTTTTTTTAAGGAATATTCAGAGGTAAAAAATTCATCAAGGTATCTACCAGAGATAAGTAGGGGTGAAAAAAAATTCGAATTATTAAATAAAAAACCAATCTTGCCAGTTAAAAGTGAATTAGCTATTAATCCACCCTCACGATCAGCAAAATTACGCTGCGCGGTTAAAGTTGGAAAAAATTCAGATTTTCAAACATTGATAAATAAATTCAGCTATTTAACCGAAATAGAAAATCTTGCACAAAAATTATGAAAAAACTTTATGTCTTATCAATAATTTTGATACTTATAATATCAACAACATTAATTAAAAATAGTACCAAAAACATAGATAAACAAATTTTTCAAATAAATGAAAATATAAGAGTATTAATCAGCAGAAATGACCTTTTAAAATTAGAATATAATTACTTAAGTGCTCCTGAAAGAATTAATCAATTTAAAAAAAAATATTTTCAAAATATCTTAGTTGAAAAGGATTTTAATAAGTTCGGTAAAATTATTATCGACTCTCAATTAAATTTATTAAAAATAATAAAATACTATGAAGAATATTAAAAAAATCATAATCGAAGAGTTTTCCCAAGATTTTAATTACAATAATAATAAATCTAAATTGAGCTTTTCGTTTAATAGAACATCGTTTATTTTATTTATTTTTTTTTTAATTTTTTTTACTTTTTCATTAAAGATAATTTATTTAGGATCGATAAAATTTGATAATAAGAATGAAATTTTAATTAAACCAAACTTTAGATCAGATATACTTGATAGAAATGGCCAACTGATTGCAAAGAGTGTTTTGACAAAAAATATTGGAATTAATCCCAAACATGTAGTTGATAAAGATAAATTATTGATCAACTTAAAATTAATTTTCCCAGATAAGGACTTTGACTCAATAAAAAAAAAATTAAATGGAAATAAATTTTTTTATATAGAAAAGAAAATAAAGCCAAATGATTATGAAAAAATATTTTTGCTAGGTGATAAATCCTTAAAAGAAGAGGTAAAAATTACAAGAATTTACCCGCAAAGTAGTTTGCTTAGTCACATATTGGGCCAAATTGATGAAGACAATAAAGGAATATCTGGTATTGAAAAGTCTCACGATTATGAATTGAGAACTTCAAAAAATCCGCTTGTTTTAACTGTTGATACAAATATTCAACATTTAATAAAACAAGAACTAATTTTTTTTGAGGATATATTTAATTTTAAAGGGAGCTCATCTATACTTATGAATATTCACAGTGGAGAGGTCCTATCAATGGTTTCTTTACCTGATTTTAATTTAAATAAAAGAAATGAAATTAAAGATTTAAATTTTATCAATAGAGCAACAAAAGGTGTTTACGAGTTTGGATCGGTATTCAAAACTTTTACCTTTGCAGCTGCGTTACAAGAAAAAAAAATAGATCTTGATACTAAATTTGAAAAATTAGAAAAAAAAATTTGGTGCGCTGGCAATCCAATATCTGAATACGATTATGATATTCCATCAACATTAACTGCTGAAGAAATTTTAATAAGATCAGGAAATATCGGTACAGTAAGAATTGCTCAAAAACTTGGAATTAATTTATATAGAGATTTTTTAAAAAATTTGGGTTTATTGCAAAAACTAGATTTTGATATAAATGAAGTTGGGACCCCAGAATCTTTATCTTGGGGAAAATGCAAACTAGCAACTACCTCGTTTGGTCATGGTATTAGCACAACTTTGATGAATCTTGCAAAAGCTTACTCAATAATTTCAAATGGAGGTATTTTGGTCGAGCCAACACTTCTAAAAAAGAATAAATTAAAATTTAAAAAAAAACGTATTTTAGATGAGAAAGTTTCAAATCAAATAAATCAAGTTCTTAGAAAAGTAGTTTCATCTAAGGAGGGTACTGCTGGTTTTGCAAATATTCCAGGCTATCAGGTCGGGGGGAAAACCGGCACCGCTCAAAAGGCATTCAATGGAAAATATACTAATGAAAAAGTAAATACTTTTGTATCGATTTTTCCATCATCAAAACCCAAATTTATTCTATTAGTATTACTAGATGAACCTAAGCCAAATAAAGAATATATCTATGAGTATAAAGATGGAAGTGGATTTAGATATAAGGGAAATTGGAGAAATACAGCAGGCTGGACTTCCGTTGAGGTTGCTGGAAAAATTATAGAAAAGATTGGACCAATTCTAGCCACAAAATATTAGCATTTTTGATTAATGAAAATTAACAAAATTATACGAAATATAAAAAAAAATTATTCTACCCACGAATTTAAAAATATCAACTTAGACAGTAAAAAATGTAAAAAGGGAGATGTATTTTTTGCAATTAAAGGAGATAAATTTGATGGAGAAGAATTTATTGCTGATGCAATATCGAGAGGTGCAAAAACTATAATTTCTCAAAACAAAACTGAGGGTTTAAAAAAAAATATTTTATACATAAATAGTAAAGACCCGAAAAAGCTTTTAACACAATGTATATCTAATTTATTTAAAAAAAATCAATTTGATAGTGTAGCTGTGACTGGCACTAACGGGAAATCTTCAATAGCAAATTTTTATTTACAAATACTAAACTTGTGCAATGTAAAATGTGCCTCAATAGGCACTTTAGGAATAGATGACGGAAAAAAAGTCAGAAAATTAGAGAATACTACTGTAGATCCAATAACTTTGAATAATAACTTAATATATCTAAAAAAAAAAAAAATTAATAAAATAATTTTAGAAGCATCTTCACATGGGTTAAAGCAAAAAAGATTAGATAATTTAAAGTTTTCAATTGGAATTTTTACTAATTTAACAAGAGATCATTTTGATTATCATAATAATTATAAAGATTATTTTAATTCTAAAATGATTTTATTCAATAAACTAATGAAAAAAAATGCAATTGGCATATATGACAGTGATACAAAAATATCGCAAAAGGTGAAACAAATTCTAAAAAGAAAGAGATTAAAATCTATCGGTGTTGGATTTAAAAATTCTAATTTTAAAATTAAAAATATTGTAAATTTAAGATCTAAACAATTTGTTATTTTTTATTTTAGAAAGAATTTTTATAATTTTTCGACAAAATTGATTGGCGAATTCCAAATTAAAAATTTACTTATGGCAGTTGCGGCAGCATCTCAATTTATTCCAATAGATAAAATAATGAAAAAAATCGAAAAAATAACACCAGTAAATGGACGAATGGAAGAAATAGGCTTAATAAGAAATAATTCTAAAGTTTTTTTAGATTATGCACACACACCTGAAGCTTTAAAAGCCTGTATTTTAAATATTAAAAATCATTTTAATTTAAAAAAAATTAATCTTTTGTTTGGGTGTGGTGGAGATAGAGATAAAGAAAAAAGAAGCTTGATGGGCAAAATTGCAAATAAATATTGTAATAAAATTTATTTAACAGATGATAATCCACGTAATGAACAACCTTCTTCAATAAGGAAACAAATAAAAAGAAAAATTAAAACATACAAACTTAATGAAATTCCTTCGAGATCAAAAGCCATCTCCGAGTCGATAAAATTATTAAATTCCGGAGAAGTTCTCGTAGTTGCTGGCAAAGGTCATGAAAATTTTCAAGAATATAAAAAAAAATATTTTTTTTCAGACAAAGCTCATATTTTGCAAAGCATTAGAAAAAAAAATAAGAACTTATCTAAAGATTGGAAAATCAATTTATTTAATGAAAATTTAAAAAAAAAAAAAATGAATTTTTTGAAAAAAATAAAGAACATTCATATCAATTCAAAAAAAATAAGCAAAAATGATGTTTTTTTTGGTCTAAAAGGTAAGAAATTTGATGGAAGTAATTATGCAAACGAATCCCTAAGAAGGGGTGCAAGTCTAGCTATTGTAGATAAAAAATATTTTCAAAATACTAAAATACTAAGAGTGCAAAATAGCTTGCAGTTCTTTTCTCAACTTTCAAAAAAAATCAGACAAAATTCCAACATTATTTCGGTAGGAATAACAGGTAGTGCAGGCAAAACTTCACTCAAGAATTTAATTGGAGAAATTTTAAATAAAAATATTTCAGCAGTTTATTCAAAAAAATCATTCAATAATAAATTTGGAGTCCCCTTAACACTCACAAATATAAAAAAAAATAACTCACATGGTGTTTTTGAAATTGGCATGGATAGAAAGGGTGAAATAAGACATCTTTCAAATTTAGTACTTCCAAACATTGCAGTTATTACAAATATTTCATATGCGCATATAGAAAACTTTAAAAGTTTAAAAGATATTGCGTTAGCTAAGTCTGAAATAATTGAAAATATAGAGAGTAATGGTGCAATATTTTTAAACAAAGATGACAAATTTTTTGATTTTCTAAAAAAAAAAGCAAAATCTCATAAAATAAATGTTTTTTCTTTTAGTAAAAAAACAAATGCAGATATACAGCTTTTAGGTGTTAAAAGAAGTAATTTAAATATTTTTATTAGAGTAAATGTATTTGGTAATAAAAAAGTATTTAAAATAAAAGAAGATAATTTACATTATATGGCAAACATTCTTTCTGGAATAGGGGTTTTGTCTATTCTTTTAAGTGAAAAAAATATCTCGGAAAACTTATTTTATAACTTTAAAATACCATTAGGAAGAGGAAATGACATTGTTTATAAAACTAAAAATAAAAGAATTAATATAATTGACGAGAGTTATAACTCAAACCCTTTATCTTTAAAATTCGCAATTGAAAAATTTAATAATCTTAAAGTCAAAAAGAATAAAAAAATTATATTATTAGGTGATATGCTTGAACTAGGAAAATTTTCAAAAAATCTTCATATACAAGCAGCAAAAGATATTAATAATGCAAAAATTAAAAAAGTTCATGTATTTGGAGAAAATATTAAAAATACTTTTTATAAAATAAATAAAGAAAAAAGAGGAAAAATATTGAAAGATATAAAAGAAGTTATAAATCTGATTAAAAATGAAATAAATGATAAAGAATATTTAATGATAAAAGGATCCAATAGCACCGGACTAAACAATTTATTAGTAAATTTTAAAAAAAGAACGACTTATGCTGTATAGTTTATTATTAAGTTTTGTAGATAGTTTTTCTTTTTTAAATTTGTTTAAGTATCTAACAGTAAGAACCGGGCTAGCAATGTTTACCTCTATGCTAGTTGTATTTTTAATTACCAATCCTTTTATTAAATTTTTCTCGATGAAAGAAATTCATAATCCAATAAGAAAAGATGGTCCAGAGGATCATATATTAAAAAAAATAGGAACACCAACCATGGGAGGAGTGGTAATTTTAATAGGCCTTTTTTCTGGTGTTTTTCTTTGGGGAGATCTAAAGAATCCAAATATTTGGTTCTTAATTTTCATAGTAGGGTCATTTGGTCTGCTAGGAGCAATAGATGATATTAAAAAAAATTAAAAATAAAAATTCAGACGGAATATCATTTAAATTTAAATTAATTACTCAAATCATTCTTGCTTTAATAAGTATTTTTATTTTAATTAATTTTATTAACTCACCTGAAATAAAAAATTTGTACATACCATTCTTTAAAAATTTAATAATCAATCTTGGTTGGTTTTTTATTCCGTTTTATATATTTATAATTGTCGGATCTTCGAATGCAGTAAATTTAACTGATGGTCTTGATGGGCTGGCTACAGTTCCTGTAATGCTCGTTGCTGCATGCTTTGCTTTTATAAGTTACGTTTCAGGCAATATTGTTTTTTCTGAATATTTACAAATTCCCTATCTAAAAGGTGTTGGTGAAATTACGATATTTTGTGGTTCAATAATTGGAGCATGCCTGGGATTTCTTTGGTTTAATGCACCACCTGCAAAAATTTTTATGGGAGATACTGGATCTTTAGCATTAGGTAGTTCCCTTGGTGGAATAGGAATATTAACAAAACATGAAATTGTCTTAGCTATTACAGGTGGTTTATTTGTATTGGAGGCAGTTTCGGTAATTGTTCAGGTAGTTTCATTTAAAATTACTGGAAAAAGAATATTTAAGATGGCACCAATACATCATCATTTTGAGAAAAAAGGATGGCCGGAGTCCACAGTTGTTATTAGGTTTTGGATTATTTCAATTATTTTAGCGATGATAGGACTGGCAACACTCAAGTTGAGATAATGAGAACAGCAAATAATATTTTTAAGAGAAAACATATCCTTATTTATGGTCTTGGCAAATCTGGAATATCTTCTCTAAAATATTTAAAAAAAAGTAATTTTATAAAAGTATATGATGATAACAATTCGGTTTTTGACAAACACTTAGTAAAGTATCAAGTAAATAAAAGCTATATTAATAAAACAAATTTTGACTATATACTAGTAAGTCCAGGGATAGATATTAAAAAATGTAAAATAAAACTTTACTTAAAAAAGAATATAAAAAAAATAATAACTGACTTTGATGTTTTTTATTTAGAAAATCCAAAAAATTTAAATATAACCATTACCGGAACAAACGGAAAATCAACATCCTGTAAGCTATTGCATGATATATTGAGGAAATCAAAAAAAGATGCAAGGTTAGTCGGAAATATTGGAAATCCCGTTCTTAATGAAAAAAATATTAAAAAAAACACTATATTTGTAATTGAGGCATCATCATATCAAATTGAATATAGTAAATTTTTCAAAGCAAATTATGCTTTAATTTTAAACATTTCGCCAGACCATTTAGAAAGACATGGAAATTTAAGAAAATATACTAAAATAAAACTAAAATTATTTAGTAATAAAAAAAATAATTTAAATTTTTGTGAAAATAATAATAAATATTATAAATATTTTGATAATAAAAATATTAAGACAATTAAAGTAAATACTAATTTAAGTAATCAAATAAAAAAGAAAATCAAAAATAAATATTTTAAAAGCATTAATAACCAAAAAAATTTAGCTTTTATAATCGTTTTATGCAAAAAACTTAAGCTTAATATGAAAAATGTTTTCAGATCTGTAAACTTATTCAAACAACTAAAATTTAGACAACAAATAATCTATAATAACAAAAAAATTTTAATAATAAATGACTCGAAATCTACAAGTTTTTCATCAAGTAGATACTTGTTAGAGTCTTATACTAATATTTATTGGATTGTTGGAGGTTTGCCAAAAAAAAATGACAAGTTTACACTTAATAAAAAATATTTTAAAAATATTTCGTTATATATTTTTGGCAAAAATAAAAATTTTTTTAAAAAAAAATTTAAAAATAAATTAAATTATCAATCGAATAATAATTTATCTGATACATTTGAACAGATTCTTGCTGATATAAAGATGAAAAACAGTAACAAAAAGAGTCATATTATATTTAGTCCATCGGCTGCTTCATTTGATCAATTTAAAAATTTTGAGCATAGAGGTACTTATTTTAATTCAATTATAAAAAAAAATAAAAAAAAATTAAATGATAAATAAAATAATTTTAAGCGATATATATTTTAATTGGTGGAGAAATTTGGATAAAATAATACTTTTTTTATTTATTTTGCTATTTTTTTTAGGTTTATTTTTTTCTTTTGTTTCAACATCTTTAATTGCATCTGATAAACTTGATACTAATTCTTATTATTTTTTTATAAAACATCTAATATTCGTAGTACTAGGTTTTTTTATTATAGTTTCGATTTCACTTTTAAAAGATGATAATCTCATTAAGTTAAGTATTTTCCTTTTTTTAGTTACATTCTTATTTTTAGTGTTAGTACCAATTATTGGTGTTGAGATAAAAGGATCAAAAAGATGGATAAATGTTGGGTTTTTACCAAGGTTTCAACCAGTAGAAATTCTTAAACCATTTCTAATTATAGTTTTGTCTTTAGTGCTGTGCAACTTTAAAAATTTAAGCTTAATTTATAAATATTTTTTAAGCTTTACCATAATGCTTCCAATTATTTTTTTATTAATTGGTCAACCTGATATTGGCCAAACTATTCTGATTTTTATCACATGGTTTTCACTTATTTTTGTTTCAGGAGTCAGTCTAATTATTTTTTTTGGTTTTTTTCTCTCTTCAGGATTAATTCTTTCTTATATGATTTTTTTTGTTGAAAAGTTTTCTTATATAAAAATAAGGTTATTTGCATTTTTAAATCCAAGTAGTGGTAATAATTATCAGTCTGAGAGAGCATCTGAGGCAATCATTAATGGGGGTTTTTTTGGAAAAGGTATAGGAGAAGGCAAATTAAATAGTAAAATACCTGAAGCCCACACTGATTATATTGTGTCAGTAATTTCTGAGGAATTTGGAATTATTATAGTTATTTTAATTATGTTAATATATTTGATTTTAGCATTTAGAATTCTAAAAAAAATATCAGAAGAAAAAAATGATCTTTCAAAATTGATACTTGTTGGTTGTGTATCAATTATTCTCACTCAATCATTCATACATGTAGGTGTAAATATAAGAATGATGCCGACAACTGGAATGACACTACCTTTTTTGAGTTATGGAGGATCATCAATTATAGGTACTTCATTATTGTGTGGATTGATTTTAAATTTAACTAAGAGAAAAATAAATTACTAGTGAAAAAAATTTTAATTTCAACGGGTGGTTCAGGTGGTCATGTTATACCTGCGCTTACAATGTATGACCATATATCAGAAAATTTTGATGTAGTTATAGCTTCAGATCAACGGGGATTGAGATTTATAGATCAAAATAAATATGAAACTTTATTACTTGATATACCCAACATTAAAAAATCAATTCTAAAATTTCCAATAAATGTAGTAAAATTTATTTTTTCAACATTTTCAGCTTTTAAATTTCTAAAAAAAAATAGAATTGAAATATTAATTTCTACAGGTGGATATATGTCTTTACCTTTTTGTTTAGCATCAATTTTAAATAAGAATAAAATTATTTTATTTGAGCCAAATAAAGTTTTAGGAAGATCTAATAAATTAGTTCTTAAATTTTCAAAAAAAATTATTTGTTACTATAATGATTTAATTAATTTTCCAAGTAGGCACCAAAAAAAAATATTTATAATAGACTTCTTACTTAGAAAAAATATTTATAAATTAGAAAAGAAAAGTTTAGATATAAAAAATAAATTAAACTTGTTAGTACTTGGAGGTAGTCAAGGTTCAATTTTTTTTGACAAAATTATTTTCTCTGTAGTAAAAAATTTTGATAAAGATTATAAGATTAATTTGTTTCAACAAATCTCAGACAAAAAAAATATGAAACTTCTTGAGGATAGTTATAAAAAATTAAATATAAATTTTTCATTATTTGATTTTAAACAAAATATTGAGCAACAATATCTTAGATCTAATATTGTAATTACAAGATGTGGGGCATCAGCACTGTCAGAAATAAGTTATGCAAATATTCCATTTATTGCTGTTCCATTTCCTTATGCTAAGGACAATCACCAGTTTTTAAATGCAAAACATTTTAGTGATCTAAATTGTTGCTGGTTATTTGAGCAAAATAATAAAACTGAGATAAAAATTGTTGATTTATTAAAAAAAATTTTAAAAGATGAAAATGATTATAAAACAAAAGAAAAAAATCTATCTAAAATTTCTTATCAAAACAATTGGAATAATATAAATAAAAAAATAACTAAACTTTTAAATGAAAATTAAATTAGGAAAAAATGAATTAATCCATTTTGTTGGAATTGGTGGAATTGGTATGAGTGGATTAGCAATGATAATGAGAGGTTTAGGATTTAAAATTCAAGGCAGCGACATTTCTCATAATAAAAATATAGAAAGATTAAAAAAAAAAAAATTAAAATTTTCTATGGGCACTCGAAAAAAAATATTAATAAATCTACTATTATAATAATATCTTCTGCAATCAAAAAAAATAATCCAGAATATAGAGAAGCTAAAATCCAAAATCTTCCGGTAATAAAAAGAGGTGAGATGCTTGGCCATATAGTTGCATTGATGAAAAACATAGTTGTTGCTGGTTCACATGGTAAAACTACGACAACTTCTCTTATTTCAGCAATATTTTCAGAAACAAATTTAGATCCTACTGTAATAAATGGAGGTGTATTAAATTCTTTTTCAAATTCAGCTAGATTAGGAAAAAGCGATTGGTGTATTTTAGAGTCTGATGAGTCAGATGGTAGTTTTTTAAATTTACCTTCCACGTACTCTATTATTACCAATATAGACAATGAACATCTTGATTTTTATGGTTCATTTCAAAGTCTAGAAGATTATTTTATAAAATTTATCAAAAAAACACCATCATTTGGAAAATGTTTTATTTGTGCTGATGATAAAAATAATAAAAAAATAATACAAAAAATAGATAATAAAAATTTTTTAACTTACGGATTTGACAAAAAATCAAATTTTATGCTTTCTAATATATCACAAGATGCAGAGGTTTCTTCATTTGATTTAATAATTAAACTTCCAAATAAAAAACAAAAAAAATTAACAAATGTTTCAGTTCCACTTTTTGGGCTTCATAATTTGTTAAATACCGCAGCTGCAGTTGCAGTAGCATTTTATATAGGAATACCATATTTAAAAATACAAAAGGGATTAAAAAGTTTTAAAGGAGTTGAAAGAAGATTTAATAAAATTTTAAAGTTTAGAAATTCTTTAATTTTTGACGACTACGCACATCATCCTACTGAAATTAAAAACGTTTTAAATGGTGTCAAAAAAGTATATTTTAATAAAAAAATTATATGTATATTTCAACCTCATAGAATCTCAAGATTTAATAGTCTCTACGAAGATTTCTCAAAATCCTTCAAGAATTCAGATATGGTAATTTTATGCCCTATATACAAGGCTGGAGAAAAAATAGAATTAAAAATTAAATATAAAGAATTCATGAAATCACTAATTAAAAATTCTAAAATACAAGTTATACTTATCAATCATCAAAATGAATTAAATAAACTGATAAATCAAATAATTTTCGAAGAAAGTATAATTATTGGAATGGGTGCTGGATCAGTTTCTACTTGGATCAGGGAATTACCACATAATTTAAATGAAAACTAGAGACTTAGAAGAGTATTCAAAAAAAATAAATGGAAATTTGTATTTTGATTACAGTATTAAAAAATTAAATTGGTTTAATATAGGAGGCAAAACAAAGATTTTTTTTAAACCCGAAACTCTTAAAGAGTTGTCTGAGTTTCTCAAGATTTTTAATAAAAGAGGAAAGGTAACCGTAATTGGTGCTGGATCGAATATTTTATTTTCTGATGACTTATATGATGGTGTAATAATAAAATTAAGTAAAAGATTTAATAATTTATCAATTTTAAATAAAGATAAAATAATTGCAGGAGCAGGAGTTTTAGATAAAAAACTTTCAGATTTTGCATGTGAAATGGGCATTGGTGGTCTTGAGTTTTTATCATGTATACCGGGATCCGTTGGAGGAGGTATCAGGATGAACTCAGGATGTTTTGGTAAAGAATTTAAAGATGTTCTTTTATCAGTTCAAACTATTGATGAAAATGGAAGAATAGCCACTTATTTACGTAAAGATATGGACTTTTTTTATAGGGGTGTAAATTTATCTCACAACCTAATTTTTTTAAGTGGTACATTTAAGGGTAGCATAACAGACTACAATATAAGAAAAAAAATTATTGATTTAAAATCAAAAAAAGATTCCTCTCAACCATCAAAAATTAAAACTGGTGGTAGCACATTTAAAAATCCAGTTGAATTTACAAATAAAAAAGCTTGGGAACTAATAAAGGAATATGTTCCTTTGGATACTAAATTTGGAGACGCTGAAATATCCAAAAAACATTGTAATTTTTTTGTTAATACTAAAAATGCAAAATTTGATGATATGATAAATTTGATCAATTTTGTTAAAAAAAAAATAAAAGAAAAAACAAATATTGATATTGAACTGGAAATTAAAATTATAGACTAAATGAAAAGAAAAGTTTTAATTATAGCTGGTGGTTATTCAAAAGAGAGAGAAATTAGTCTCAAAACTGCAATTAGTGTTTATAAAGAGCTAAAAAAAAATAAAAATTTTAAGTTAGCAATTTGTGAACCAGATGGAAATTTTTTAAAAAAAATAAAAAAATTTAGACCTGATGTAGTTTTTAATGCATTGCATGGGCAATTTGGAGAAGATGGTTATATTCAATCAATTCTTGAAAAAGAAAAAGTAAATTACACTCATTCTGGTGTCCTTGCTTCATCTTTAGCTATTGATAAAGATCTTTCAAAAAAACAATTTATTAAAAATAAAATTTTAACTCCAAAATATTTTAAATATAAATTTTCCGATACTTCAAATAAAGCCAAAATTAAAAAAAAAATAATAAAGAATTTTAAATTTCCAGTTGTTATAAAGCCAATTAATGAAGGCTCAAGTGTAAATGTTTTTATATGTGGAGAGAAAAATTTTTATAAAAAATTAATTGGTCTTAAGGAGTATAAAGAAGTTATGATTGAACAGTATATACCTGGAAGAGAAATTCAAGCTGCTATAATGGGAAAAGTAAAATTGGGAGCAATAGAGCTTAGACCAAAAAGAGGTTTTTATGATTATAAAGCAAAGTATGATGTATCTGCAAAAACCAAACATATTATGCCAGTCCCTATAAGTAAAAAAAATTATAGTATTCTAATGAATATTGCATTTCAGGCACATAAAATAATAGGATGTAAAGGTATAACTAGATCAGATTTTAGATACTACAAAAATAAGTTTTACCTTTTAGAAATAAATACACAACCAGGTCTGACTGATCTTTCTCTTGTACCTGAAATAGCTAAATTTTATAACATAAGTTTTTCCAAACTTCTTAGATGGATTATTAAGGATGCTTCAAAAAACCGCTAATAAAAAAAAAATTTTATTTTTTTTTTTACTTTTATTTACTTTATCTTCCATTCATAATTTTAATTTAAAATTAAATTTTTCACTCTTGAATATTAATCAAATTAATATTGAGGGTACAAACGACGACATAAATAAAATATTAAAAAATGATTTACAGAATGTAATTGGAAGAAATATTTATTTTATAAAAACAGATTTAATTTTAGACAAATTACAAAAATATAAATTTTTAAAAAATTTAACTGTTAATAAAAATTTTCCACAAGACTTAATTATTAAATATCAAATTACAACATTTGATGCGCATTTTAATAAAGATGGTAACGATTATTTTGTTAACGAATACGGGGATTTAATTAGTAATAAATATTTAAATAGTAATTATTCTATTCCATATCTATTTGGAAATTTTAACAAAGAAAGTTTTATTAAATTAAAAACAAAACTCAATAATTTCAATCTTAAAATAGAAAATTATTATTTTTTTCCAAGTAATAGATGGGATCTAGAACTTAAAAATAATATAGTAATAAAACTACCTATTGATGATTTTGAAAAAGCACTTATCCTTGCTTCACAAGTAATTAACAATAATAAAAATAAAAAAAATTATGTAATAGATTTAAGAATTTTAGACAAAATAGTATTAAGCGATGAATAAAAAAGATGTAGAATTATTTTTTGAATTTAAAGAAAATATAATAACAATTTCAGCTTTTGATAAAAATTTTAAAAATTTGTTTCACAACAAAATTTTTATAGATAATAAAAGTAAAGAATTTTTAATAAAACTAGATAAGGATATTAAAGAAAATATATTAAAAGTTGAAAAGATTACAAATCAACAAATTAACGATGTTAATACTATTTTAAATTTAAATAGAACTCAAAAAATAACACTTAACGTGCCAAGCAAAGTTAATAATAAAATTTCCAATTACGATGATTTAATTTATTTAATTCAAGGTGCCAGACAAAATATTTTAAAAAATAATAAACATTTATATATTTTACATATAATTATGGATAACTTTTATTACGACTATAAAAAGCATGAGAATTATGATTTTAACAAAAAACACCAAAATTTTTCAATTGACCTAAAATTTTATTGTTATCCTTTGCGTGAAATAATTGAATTTAGAGAATTATTTGGTAAAATTAATTTATCAATTCATAAATTCATATGCTCTGATTATGTTAAGTCATTTAAAACTCTTTCGATAAATAGCTTAGATTTTCATTTACAAGCATATAAAATTTTACTAGGTCAAAACTCTAAAGAGGTACAAATAGTTCTAAAAAAGCAGAAAAATAAAGGTATATTTGAGAAAATTTTTCAATTTTTTAGTTAGTATTGTATTTTAATGAAATATTTGGTGTTTTTGAAAAACATCCAAAGACATCTATAAGTTTCATGTGTCTATATTAAACCAAAAAACAATTTTAAAAAATATTAAATTTTGTGGGGTAGGTCTCCACAGTGGAAAAAATTGTAATTTAACTTTAAAGCCAGCCTCAGCTAATAACGGAATAATTTTTAAAAGAATAGATATCAAAGAAAACAATATTATTTACCCAGATGTTTTTAATGTTTCAGATGCTAATTTTTGCACTACTATAGTAAATGAGTATGGAGTTAAGGTATCAACAGTTGAACATTTACTAGCTGGTTTATTTATTTTAGGAATCGATAACGCAATAATAGAATTAGACGCGCAAGAAGTGCCAATTTTAGATGGATCCTCAAAAATATTTATTGAGGAAATTAAAATGGCAGGATTAAAAAATCTAGAAGCCCCAATCAAAGTAATTAAAATAGATAAAAAAATTACATTTAAAGATGGATCAAAAACAATATCAATTGAACCGAGTAAACTAAGTTTAACGATAGATTTCGGTATAAAATTTGAAAATAAAATAATAGGTAATCAAAGGAATAAAATTAATGTTTATGAAGATGACTTATACGATATATATAGTTCCAGAACTTTCTGTTTATTTGAAGATGTTGAAAAACTGAAAAAAATGAACTTAGCTAAAGGCGGTAGCCTTGATAATGCTATAGTAGTTGACAGCGATAGAATTATTAACAAAGAAGGACTTAGAAATAAAAACGAATTCGTAAATCACAAAATTTTAGACTGCATTGGAGACCTTTATCTGGTTGGATATAAGATTATCGCTAACATAAAATGTTCAGAAGGCGGTCATAAATTGACAAATGAAATTTTGAGAAAGGTTTTTGATAGCAAATTAAATTACTCTATAATTGAGGTTAAAGGAAAAAATATACCATTCTCTATAAATAGTTATAAAACTTTGAAATACATAGCTTAAAAATTCATAATTTTCTGATAAATAGATTCTATGAAAAATGGAAAATTATTATTTAGTTATTTATTGTTATTGCTTTTGCTTAATTGTTCAAGTCCAAATAAAGAAAAAAAAATATCTAAAATTCAAGAAAAGAGTTTAGATCTTCAAATGATTGATGCATATAAAGAGGGTTTAAAAGAACTTGAAGTAAATGGTGATGCGATTTATGCTGCAAAAAAGTTTAACGAAGCTGAATTGTTGTATCCTCAATCAGAATGGGCCTCAAAATCGGCTTTAATGGCAGCGTATTCTTACTACTCTCAAAATTATTTTAATGATGCACTATTTGAGTTAGAAAGATTCCTGAAGGTATATCCAAAAGATATAAATTTAGATTATGCTCACTATCTGTTAGGTATGGTTTATTTTGAAAATGTAATTGACGAAAAAAAAGATGTAAATCCTCTTTTAAAATCAAAGAGCCATTTTGAATTTGTAATTAATAATTTTCCTGACACAGAGTTTGCGCTAGATTCAGAGCTTAAACTAGAATTAATAAATGACCTATTAGCCTCTAAAGAAATGTTTGTTGCAAGATTTTATCTTAGTTCAAAAAAATGGATTTCTGCACTTAATCGGTTTAAAACAGTTTTAAATAATTATCCAGACTCGATTTTTGTTGAGGAAGCGTTACATAGAATTGTTGAGATATATTATATTGTTGGTTTAGAAAATGAGTCTAGAAAATATGCAAGTTTACTGGGATATAATTACCTTTCAAGCACATGGTATAAGGAAAGTTATAGAGTCTTTAATAAAAAGTATGAAGTTAAAAAACCTAATAAAAATAAGAAAAAATCAGGTTTTATAAAGAAGAAGTTTAAAAAGCTTTTCGAGTAGTTTTATGAATAAAAAAAATATAATTAAAGATTACAAAACCAAAATAAATACTTTATTAAATTATAATAAATATTATTACCAAAAAAGTTCTCCTTTAGTCGATGATAAAGATTACGATAAACTAAAAAAAGATATAATAAGTTTAGAGAAAAATTTTAATTTTCTCAAAAAATATGAGCTTTCTCCTGAAGAAAAAGTCGGTTATAAACCCTCTAAAAATTTTTTAAAATCAAAGCATAGAACTAAGATGTTATCTTTGTCGAATGCATTTGATAAAAATGATTTAATTAATTTTGAAAAAAAAATTAATAATTACCTTAATGTTAAAAATGGAAGTTTAATAGAGTATAGTGTAGAGCCAAAGATTGATGGAATATCAGCATCGCTTACATATAAAAATGGAAAACTAATATATGGGTTATCTAGAGGCGATGGGACAGAGGGCGAATTAATAACAGAAAATTTAAAAACTATAAATGATATTCCAAAAATTATCAATAATTCATCATTTCCTAAGGATATAGACATAAGAGGTGAGGTATTTATTAAAAATCAAGATTTTAAAAATTTAGAAGATAGATTTGCAAATCCCAGAAATGCAGCCTCA
>MDSW01079375.1_pt1 | contig 19606 bp, 16 predicted proteins | sample 811171 | NCBI WGS metagenome assembly MDSW01 (sample SAMN05326641, study PRJNA326480) | marine metagenome | isolation source: seawater | place: Atlantic Ocean: North West | collected 2012 | reverse complement strand
TGCACCGCAAAGCCATGGCCGGTTAAACTCAACAAAGGACCGAAACGTCACCTTGTCACAGACCGCAAAAAGTCCAACTTTCTTTGAAGACGGACAGATTAAATCCGTAAATAACTATCCGGTCTCTCAGCTTTTCGATATCGAAGCGGGTGTGGTGTACGCGATCCCTCGCTACCAACGTGAATACACCTGGGGCAAAAACCAGTGGGAGAGCCTGTTTGACGATGTGCTGGAGAATAACCCAGGATACTTTCTTGGCTCGATCATTTGCATCAACCAATCGACCGATGCGCTGTCGGTGCAAAAACTCGAGCTGGTCGATGGCCAACAGCGGTTGACTACGTTGTCACTGCTGTTCGCTGCGATCTATCACGCCTTCAAAAGCCATGAATCAGATCTGGACGACGAACAACGGGTAGAACTGATCAACCTGAAACGCAAGTTGGTCCTGAAAAAAGGTGACGAGCAGATTCGCCTGATTCCACAGATCCAGAACAACAACTACAACGATTACCGGGCCGTCCTAGCAGAGACCGGCATTATCAGCGAGTGTGATGTGCCCGCCTATGCCGGGAACCGGAAGATATTCCGTGCCTATCGGTATTTTCAGGACCGCATCAATGAAATGACTGACGGGTGGGATAACCGGCTCGGGACCATCATGGAGTTCCTCGACAACGTAAGCCACGCGAGCCTGGTCAAGATCGAGGTGGCAAGTCACGCCGACGCATACACCTTATTTGAATCGCTGAACAATCGCGGTATGCCCCTGACAGCCATCGACCTAATCAAAAATAAACTGCTGGCTAGGTTAGAATCCATTGAACCGGGGAAGGTCGATCACTACTTTGGCCACTGGAATCGTCTCCTCGGCTACCTGGGGGACGATTATTCCATTCAGGAGCGTTTCTTCCGACAATACTACAACGCCTTCAAGGATGAGCTGAAAGCAGTGTATCAGGTCCCCGTGGCTACTCGTTCGAACCTGATCCAGATCTATGAAAAGCTTATCAATCATGACGCGAAGGATTGTCTGCAAAAGATCAGCTCAGCAGGTCGACTTTATGCGCTGATTCTGTCGCGCAATCAGGACGATGCACTCAACGGCCTGGAAAAACCCCTTAAGGATCTGGAACGAATTCAAGGTGCGCCGTCATACCTGCTGATGCTCTATCTCTTGGTTCGAAAGGAAGAGCTGCAACTGAATAACGATCATCTTTCGGCAATCGCCTCTTTGCTGGTGCGCTTCTTTGTTCGTCGTAATCTCACGGACACCCCGCCAACCCGGGATCTGACCAGACTGTTCATGACGACCATCGATAAGCTGAATGGCCTTACCGGCGCTGCAATCCCACAGGCCATTCAAGATCAGCTCGTCGAGATTTCAGCCTCTGATGAATCGTTCCAACGAAAATTGGAAGGGCCGATTTACGAAGAAAACTCCGGTGTTACACGGTTCATTCTGTGCGCCTTGGCAGAACAAACCATGACCAAGGAAACCTGGGTAGATCTCTGGCGCTTCGAGAACAAACAGTTCGTTTGGACCATTGAGCATATCTTCCCGCAAGGCGAGAACATTCCTCAGTCCTGGGTTGCCATGATTGCCGATGGAGACAAGCAGGTGGCGAAGGAAGTTCAACAAACTCATGTTCACAAATTGGGCAATCTGACCATATCCGGATTCAACAGTGCCCTTGGTAACAAGAGTTTTGAAGAGAAGCGAGACCGAACCGACCGGCAAGGCCGTGCGGTCGGCTATAAAAATGGCCTCAAGCTCAATGAAGACCTGGCAGCCGCGCAGAGCTGGAGCGTAGCCCAGATTGATGCCAGAACTACGAAGTTGGTCGAACAAGTGATGGCGCTGTTCAAGCTTCAAGGAGGTGCCGCATGAGAGTGATAGAACACCTTCTGAAAGCCGTTCGTGATGCCGCCGTACACAACCCGGAAGTCCAGGTCGCTCCGGCGTGCATCCTTTGGCCGGATCGTAATCGCCAGTGGGAAGCAGTTGTCCCATTGCTCCAGGCTGAACTGCCAGAGTTGCTGATACTGGGTGACTACGCACCGGATAAAAGAACCGGCCCGGCAATCTGGCTGCGTTGTGTTATCGCTGGCAACACTGATGATGTATCCCTTCCTAAGGATCGCACTCCGATATTCTATCTGCCAGGCGTCAGCCGCCAGGATTTACGCGCTGTTGAAAGCTGCCCGGATCATCTAAAACCCCTGGCGGAGCTTCAATACCGAGGGGTTATCTGGTCACAGATCAATGCCAAGGATTGGACGATTCTGGCCTATCTCAAATCAGACCAGGGAGGCCTTGGGCTGGATGTGGCTCAGGACAACGATGCCAAGAATGCGATGCAGCTGGCGCTGTATCGGTTGCTGGATGAGGAGCTGGAGCTGCTCAAAGGCAAGCGCCTGGACAAAGATTATTTCAATACCCTGCTCACTGGTGGGGACCCAATACGTGACTTGTTGCAATGGCTCGACCAGGGTGATGCGTTTCAGGCCAGTCGCGGCGAGCACGAATGGAAAGCTTTTGTTGAGGTATGCAAGTCTCAGCTTGCCTTTAACCCGCAAAATGAGGGGGTGCTTGCCGGAGCAGCCAAATTAGCTGCCCAGGAAGGCCCCTGGCATGCGGTATGGGAGCGCTTCTGCGAGGCTCCTAAGCGGTATCCGAATATTCCTGCCCAGATTCACAAATGCCGACCGCCCAGCGACACCATTTTTTGGCACGCGGGAGATAGCTCATTCGATGGCTGGCCTCAATGGAACGAGGATCAAGAAAAGCTGCTTCACCGTGACCTGATGGCACTTGGAAACGCTCCCGCCCATGAGGGTAGAAAAAAGCTGCTGGAGCTGGAAAAGCAGCATGGCCGCAGGCGCTCTCTCGTATGGGCTGAGTTGGGTGAAGCGCCGCTTGCATGCGCCTTAGAACATCTGGCCATACTCGCCGAGGTTACCAAGACAAGTCTTGCTGCTGGTACCATTGATGATCTTGCTCACGGGTATCGCAGCCACGGCTGGAAGGTCGATGATGCCGTAATCAGTGCCTTGGCTCAGGTTAAAACACCTGACGACTTTGAGGCCATCTCCACGGCCATACGCTCGGTTTATCTGCCCTGGGCGGAAGAATCAGCACGCCACTTACAGAAAATTATCGATGGTGCGTCTTATCCAGGGGGGACCTGCCTGTCGGCCTCCCCCCTGACCAACAGTTCTGGTGTTTGCATTCTGTTCGTTGACGGTCTTCGTTTTGATGCCGCCAAGCGACTCGTTGATATGTTAGAACGCAAAGGCTTTGATGTTGCAGACGAGCCGACCTGGACGGCACTCCCTAGTGTCACCGCAACGGGGAAGGCAGCCGTGACTCCGGTGCGTGACAAGATTCGCGGGCAAGACGGTAGTGTTGACTTTGAGCCTGCTGTTGCTGAAACCGGCCAATCGCTAAAAGGTGGTTATCACCTGAAGAAATTGTTGGCTGATGCAGGCTGGACGATTCTCGAACGCTCGGATAACGGCAACGGGCAAGGACAAGCATGGTGTGAATTTGGTGACATTGACCACGAGGGTCATGATCGTGGATGGAAGCTGGCCAAACACCTTGATGGTCTGCTCTCAGAGATTGCCGACCGCATAGCTGCTCTCTTGGCTGCTGGGTGGAAACGTGTTCGGGTAGTCACCGATCACGGATGGTTACTCCTCCCCGGTGGGCTGCCAAAGGTCGAATTGCCCAGCGCCCTGGCGGACAACAAGTGGGGCCGCTGCGCTTCTCTGAAGCCAGGCGCATCAACGGATGAACGACTCTATCCCTGGTACTGGAACCCGAACCAACACTTTGTCCTGGCTGATGGCATTAGCTGCTTTAAGAAAGGCGAAGAATACACACACGGCGGATTAAGCCTGCAGGAATGCCTGACCTTGCAGATGACTGTCACTCGAGGATCTTCTCTTCAGGAGACGGCCTCTATTGAGGTCACCGATGTGGTCTGGAGAGGGTTGCGCTGCACCGTTGCAGTAGATGGAAACTTCTCGGGTTTATCACTTGATGTTCGCACCCAAGCTGGCAATTCATTGTCCAGTGTGGTCGTTGGGGTCAAGCCTCTCAAAGATAACGGAACAGCCTCCGTAGTCGTCGAAGATGAAGACATGGAGGGGCGTGACGCCATAGTGGTCTTGATTGATGCGAATGGCTCACTGGTAGCGCAGATCGCCACAGTAATTGGTGGAGGAAAATAATGATTGAATTGGATCAGATCGACAGAAAGGCGGCCTCCTCGCTTGAGGGCTACCTGGTCCGGAAGGATCTGGTCAGGACGTTCAGCCGCCAGTTTCCGGTGCCGACATACGTCGTCGAGTTTTTGCTTGGCCGTTACTGTGCGAGTACCGATCAGGAGGAAATCGAAGAAGGCCTGGAAATTGTCCAGCGCCAACTCAAATCACGAACAGTGAAGGCTGGAGAAGAAGAACTCTTCAAAGCCAGGGCCAGAGAGAATGGTGACGTCAAAATCATAGACCTCATCACTGCCCGCTTGGACGCCAAGACCGATTCATATGTGGCCACGCTGCCCAGTTTGAGACTAACCGATGTCCGCATCAGTCCAGAACTGGTTAACGAACACGAACGAATGCTGACGGGAGGTTTCTACGCCGAGATCAGCCTCAATTACGACGCGGCTATCGCGCAGGAAAGCAAAGGACGTCCGTTTGGTATCGAGTCACTTCGAGAAATACAGCTTTCCAAAAGAGATGTGCTGGATACGTTGTGCGAGGCCAGAAAAGCGTTCTCGACCGAGGAGTGGAAAGACTTCCTCATGCGCTCCATCGGCATTGAACCGAGCGGGTTGTCTGATCGGCAACGAGATGCCTTTATGCTGCGCATGGTTCCCTTTGTCGAACGCAATTACAACCTTGTGGAGCTCGGCCCCAGAGGAACAGGCAAGAGCCACCTTTTCCAACAAGTTTCACCCTACGCACATCTAATTTCTGGTGGAAAGGCGACCGTTGCAAGGATGTTTGTCAACAACGCGACAGGCCAACGTGGTTTAGTTTGCCAATACGATGTGGTCTGCTTCGATGAGGTGTCTGGCATATCCTTCGATCAAAAGGACGGCGTGAATATCATGAAAGGCTACATGGAGTCTGGCGAGTTTAGCCGGGGCAAAGAGAGCATTCGTGCTGATGGAAGTATTGTCCTGGTGGGTAACTTTGAGGTCGATGTTGAGCACCAGCAACGAATCGGACACTTGTTCGGCCCCATGCCTCAGGAAATGAAGGATGATACTGCATTCATGGATCGCATCCATGCGTTCTTGCCAGGCTGGGATGTGCCCAAGATTAGCAAGGAATTGCTGACTAACCACTTCGGATTGGTGAGTGACTTCCTCTCCGAATGCTGGAGCCAGCTTCGCAATCAGAGCCGAGTAAGTGTTCTGCAAAACCGTGTCTTCTTCGGAGGAGCTCTCTCTGGACGGGATACCAATGCCGTCAATAAAACTGCCAGCGGATTGCTCAAGCTACTTTATCCGGGTGGCGATGAAGTTTCTGATGAGGATATTGAATGGGCTGTCCGGATTGCGATGGAATCCAGAAGGCGCGTTAAAGAGCAGCAAAAACGCATTGGTGCGACGGAATTCCGAAATACCCATTTCAGCTATGTAATGGGTACAGATGGCGTTGAAAAATTCGTTTCTACACCGGAATTACAGAGCGAGAATAGTATTGGCGGTGACCCCCTGGAGCCAGGACAAGTCTGGAGCATTTCACCCGGTGATGGAGAGGAACACCCAGGACTCTACCGCATAGAGATCAATGAAGGCCCTGGCTCGGGGGTCAAGATCCTAAACAAACCTGTGCCACCTGCATTCAAAGAAAGCATGGGCTACGCAGAACAGAACCTTTATGCGCGGTCAATGCAATTGGTTGGCGACAAAGACCCACGCCATCATGAATTTACGACACAGCTACGAGCGTTTGATGCCTCAAAATCCGGTGCCAAGCTTGGCATGGCATCGTTGGTTGCGCTCTGTACATCTCTCCTGAAAAAAAGCGTGCGCGGTGGCCTCGTTATTGTTGGTGAAATCAATCTTGGAGGCTCGATTGAGCCAATCCACAATCCGGTAACCATCGCAGAGATCGCTGTTGAAAAAGGCGCGACAGCACTTCTGATGCCGGTCGCCTGCCGCCGCCAATTGTTTGATCTATCGGATGACATGGCGACCAAGATCGACATTCAATTCTATTCCGATGCCAGGGATGCCTTGCTCAAGGCAATGGTGGAGTAACGACTATGAATGTTCAGACTGCAGCAATAGAAGTTCTCCGAGGAGCAGGCAAACCCCTTCATGCGAAAGATATCGCTGAACAGATCATTGCAGCTGGTCTCTGGAGGTCTGCAGGAAAGACCCCTGAAGCCACCGTCAGCGCCAGCCTATATTCGAACATTAAGAAGAATGGCGACAACTCACCTTTTATAAAGGTGGCCCCGCAGACATTTGCCCTACGGGAAAACTCCACTGAGGAATCTGCGAAGGCCCTACATGCGAAACCATCCAAGGCTGCAACAGATCAGAAGATCAGCTCGACGATAGCAGGGTTTTCCTTTACGAACTGCGCCCAGAAGGTGCTTGAGGAATTCGGTGGCAAGAAACCGATGCACTACAAAGAGATCACCGAAAAGGCTCTCGCAAAAGGCTGGCTGGTCACGAGTGGGAAAACACCTGAGGCCACCATGTACGCGCAAGTTATCACCGAGATCAAACGCCAACAGAAGCGCGGCGAACGCCCGCGTTTTGTCCAGCACGGCCGAGGCTATGTCGGTCTGAGCCAGTGGATGGGGCGCGGCCTGGCATTCCAGATAGAACAGCACAACCACCAGGTTCGGAAGGCCCTGCTCGAGCGGCTATTAACCATGAAGCCTGGCGAGTTTGAGGAGCTCGTCTCACAACTGCTGGCGGAGATGGGTTTCGAGATGGTCGAGGTGACCAAGCTCAGTGGCGATGGCGGCATCGATGTCCGGGGCACCCTGGTGGTGGGCGATGTCGTCCGCATCAAGATGGCCGTCCAGGTCAAGAAGTGGAAGCTCAAGAACAACATCCAAGCTCCTGTCGTGCAGCAGGTGCGCGGCAGCCTAGGAGCACATGAGCAAGGCCTGATTATCACCACCAGTGATTTCAGCAAGGGAGCCATAGAAGAAGCCAGCCAATCAGATAAGATTCCAGTGGCTCTTATGAACGGCGAACAACTGGTCACACAGCTCATTGAATACAACATAGGCGTCCGCCGTATGTCTCATGACCTTTTCGAGTTGGAGGAACTGCCGATCACAGGAGTCGAAAAGTGACCATAAAAAATATCTGCATTGAAAACACGCGCGGAATTGATCTGCTCACAATCAATGCTGATATCTTGAAAAATCGACCTAATATTCTGGTTGCTCCTAATGGCTTCGGGAAGACCTCAATTGCTGCGGCATTCAGAAATGCAGCACATCAAACATTCATCAAAATATGCGATGGAGACCGTCATCAACATGATGAAACGAGAAAGTCAAAAATTAAACTCGAATTGGAAGAGGACGGTACCCTTTCAAAATTGAGCGCCTCAGAGGATGCTCATTCCAATGATATTCGCAAAAATTTTGATATTCATGTGATATCAGATCTGAGACGAATCAAGGCGCAATCTAGAAACTTTGGGGGATTTTCTAGAGCCGAAGCAAAAATGATTATCGACCCGATTGTCATTTGTAATAAAACCACCCGAGTTGCCAGTCCCTACAGGATTTCTGAAGCCAAACGAGCTTTTGGCGCTCACAATGTCTTATTGCCCAATATAGATGATGAACTTTTCCGATCTCATGAATTCATCATGAGATCGCCTGAGATTTTTCAATATATAAACTCTCTTGTAAAAACCAGAAAATGGAGTCAAATTGAAAAGGTAAGGCAGCAGATATCCGACTTCGATGGGGATACAACTGAAGCATTGGAAAACGCTCAGTCCAGCATTGTTGAATTATGCAGAAACATGCAGGAAGCAAGAGGAGCTCTTACTATTGTCACCCAGACAACCAAGCTAAATCAAGCCGAAGCATTCTTAGCTCTTTGGCAAATGCTGTTGGTTGCAAGAAGCAATAGTGACACCCTCAAAAGCCATCTTGAGTGGCTTCGCTATTCAGCTATAAAGCAATCGCTTCGGGACGGTTTAAACGACCTCAATACTTCATGGAAAATTCCATCCCTGAAAGAAACAAAAGGAAAATTAATCGTCGAAATGCCCGACCCGACACATATATCCAATGGACAACGAGATGTAATGGTACTTCTTTCTTTGCTTCACATTGCTAGACACAACCTGACCAAATCCCGAGCAATTGTAATAATTGATGAAGTTTTCGATTATTTGGATGACGCTAACCTAACCGTTGCTCAATATTACATATCCCAGCTTATTGAAGATTATAAACGGCAGGGCAGATCCATTTATACTATAATCCTCACACATCTGAACCCGGCCTTCTTCAGGAACTATGTATTTAGCAATCAAAATACTGTCTACCTGGACAAGGGATCAGCATTTGATTCTATCGACGCAATGAAAAAGCTCATTGGTGCACGCTCGCAAACTGGATGCGATGAAGAGCTGAAAAACAAAATATCAAAATACCTCGTTCACTACCATGTTGACGAATACGATTTCTCGGATGATTTGAAGGTAATTTCAGGGGTAAGATCGAGTTGGGGAAAGCATGGCAGATTTCAAAAATTTCTAACAGAAGAGTTTAACAAGTACGAAACTGGACAACAGTATGACCCTCTCGCAATATGCGCAATAACCCGACGATCCATCGAGGAACTCGCTTATAGACAGATTTCCGAGCACCCCGATTCCGAAGAATTTTTTACAACCCACAAAACCGGGCCAAAGCTTGACTGGGCATCTCAACGTGGTGCTTCAGTTCCGGAATCGCACTATCTCTTAAGGGTGATATTCGATGACGGCTTACACTGGAATCATAACCGGGACAATACAATTTCAATTGTGGCTAAATTAGCTAATCCAATTATCAAGAAAATGATTTCAGATGTTGTCCATCAATGCAATGGGTGAGCTGGTGATGAATTTCAAATGCCACATAGATAAACTATCCAGAGCCCAAGGCTGCCTTATCGGCCAGCTCGCAGGTGATGCCCTAGGTAGCCTGGTTGAGTTTCAGTCGCCAGAGGAAATCCGGCATAGCTATCCCGATGGCGTTCGGGAGTTGGCCGATGGCGGTACTTGGAACACTATCGCGGGGCAGCCCACCGATGACTCAGAAATGGCACTGCTGCTCGCCCGGCTGTTGGTTGAGCACGGGACCTATGTTCCAGAGGCCGCTCGCGAAGCCTATACTTTCTGGCTGGACTCCGATCCATTCGACTGCGGCATGACCATCGCCGCAGGCCTCCGTGGACGCCCGAACCATGACAGTCAGGCAAACGGAGCGATGATGCGGGTAAGCCCTCTGGGAATTTTCGGTGCCAATTACGAGCTGAACCAGGTTGCGGATTGGGCTCGGATCGATGCTTCCCTGACCCATCCCAACCTGGTGTGCCAACAGGCCAACGCGCTTTTCGCTATGGCGATTGCCCATGCCATCAATACTGGTGCTGACCAGCAGTCGCTCTATCAGTCCATTCAGACCTGGGCTGCCGAGATGGATGTCGAACCGAAACTGCTGGCTGCCATCCAAGAGGCCGCCGAAGCTCGCCCAACGGACTATGTCCAACAGCAAGGCTGGGTTCTGATCGCGTTTCGCAATGCCCTCTGGCAACTGCTCCATGCGGCAAACCTTGAGGAAGGTGTGGTCGATACCATTATGCGCGGTGGCGACACCGATACCAACGCGGCGATTTGTGGGGCTTTGTTGGGTGCTGTGTACGGCCGGGAGGCTATTCCAGCCCAGTGGCTCGACTGCCTGCTGAACTGCCGCCCTGAGGCCGGACATCCCGGCGTACAGCGCCCACGTCCGGAGTGTTTCTGGCCGGTCGATGCCCTGGATCTGGCAAGCCGGCTGATTTCAGAAAAAAACGCGTAAGCGGGAGGTCAACATGCCAAAGAAAACCGGATCACATCACGTAGTGCCCAATGCCGACGGCGGTTGGGATGTCAAAAAAGGTGGTGCAAGCCGCAGCAGTGGCTACTTCGACAAAAAGCAGGATGCTATCGATGCCGGGCGGAAGATCAGCCGAAACCAAGGTACTGAGTTTTACATCCATGGTAAGGACGGGAAGATCCAGAATAAGGACAGTCACGGGAACGACCCTTATCCTCCAAAGGGGTAATAAGTGGCTGCCACCTACAGCCAATTCGATTCCCGGTTTGGGAACTGAACCGGCGTCCGAAAATCTGGATGGCAAGTTGTTTCAGCTCAGCGCGAGGTGTGCGGTTTTACTGTAAGCGATCCAAAACCCCCATCTAAAAACCGCCCGGCGGATCAGCTAAGGTACTCCTGTCCATTGCACAGGAGTCCGACATGTCGCTCACCGATAAGCAATCCTTCTACCTGTCCCTGATCGAACAAGCCAGGGCCGATGGCAAACCCCTGAAGCAGGTAGCCACCGAACATGGTGTCAGCCCAGCCACCCTGTACAATGCCGCCCATACCCTCAGGCGCAAGGGTTATGGGGAAGGCAATCGCAGCCAAAGTGGTTTCGTCCGCGTACCGGTTGGTAATGAAGCTGATGACTGCATCGAACTGGATACTCAACTTGCCAATGGCCTGCCTGTCCGAATGCGGGTGCCGGCCGCACAGCTGTCTGCCGTGCTCGGCGTGCTCTCGTCATGAGGATCCGGCGCTGGCCGGTGCGGGAGATTTGCCTGTATCTGCACCCGGTCGACTTTCGCAAGAGTATTGACGGACTGGCCGCCATTGTCGAGGCCGAGCTGGAACGCAGCCCCTTTGCACCCACCCTGTTTGCCTTCACCAACCGGCAACGGGACAAGGTCAAACTGCTGTACTGGGAGCGCAACGGATTTGTGCTCTGGTACAAGCGGCTGGAGAAGCAGCGCTTCTGCTGGCCTGATGCCGGCACAGCAGCGGTCCGCAGCCTCTCGCCTGAGCAGTTGTCCTGGCTGCTCGATGGCATTGATGTGGACCGCCTCACGCCCCACAAAACCCTGCATTTTTCTTCCGTCTCGGGCGCTTTTTAGTCCCGGATATGGTATCATGGAGCCATGAATGAATACGCTCAACCTGTTGAATCTCTTGGCAAAAAAGAACTGATTGCCCTGCTGAAAAAGCAGCAGCAGGCGCTGGTTGAGCGTGAGCAGAAAGCTGTCTCTCTGGAGCAGAAAGCCCGACGTCAGGCACAACGGATTCACTATCTGGAAGAGCAGCTGCGCCTGACCCTTGCTCAGCAGTACGGCCGTCGCAGTGAGCGCCGCACAGAGGACGATCCCCAGGCTGACCTGTTCAATGAAGCTGAAGAACGGGTGGCAGCAGAACCGGACAGCGCTTCTGAATCCTCTGAACCCACAGAAGTCAGGGGCCGTGCGCGCCGTACATCCGGCCGCAGGAAACTGCCGGAAAGCCTGCCGCGTGAAGTGATCGAGCATGACATTGACGAAGCCGACAAGGTCTGTGACTGCGGGTGTCGCAAGCAGCGCACCGGCAAAGATGTCAGCGAGCGTCTGGAGTACATCCCGGCCCGCCTGTACGTGGAGCGGCACGTCCGTCACAAGTATGCCTGCCCGCAATGCGAGGCGGGTGTGCAGGTTGCCCGGAAACCTGCTTCAATGATTCCCGGCAGCAACGCCGGCAATCGCCTGCTGGCGGCAGTGATTGTCGCCAAATATCAGGATTCGCTGCCCCTGTACCGGCAGAGCCGGATCTTTGCGCGTCAGGGTGTTGAGCTGCCGCGCAACACCCTGGCACGCTGGGTGATACAGTGCAGTCAGGCCCTGATTCCCCTCATGGCCCGCATGGAGACCGCCATACGTCGTGTGCCGGTGATCCTGATGGACGAAACCCGCGTGCAGGTCAACCGGGAGCCGGGCAGAAAAGCCAGCAGCACCTCGTACATGTGGATCCGGCGCGGCCTGTCGCCGCCGGATGAGACCTGCCCCCGGGGCCGGGACATCACCCTTTACCACTACAGCCCGACACGTGCCGGAGAGGTCGCCGTGGATCTGCTGTCAGGTTATCACGGTGCGCTGATGACGGACGGCTATGCCGGCTATCCGGCGGCTGTTGAAAAATACAATCTGCAGCATGCCACCTGCTGGGCACACGCGCGGCGCAAGTTTGTGGAAGCGGAAAAGGCCTTGCCCAAAGGGCGGAAGTCACCGGCCATCACTGCCATTCTCAACCGGATCCGCAAGCTCTACGCCATCGAAAAAAAGCTGGCGGGTGCCTCACCCGGAAAAAGACAGGCCGAGCGCAAGCGTCAGGCGGGCCCGGTGCTGGAACAGTTGCGGGCGCATCTGGAAAAGAAATCCATACAGGTCACCCCGAAGAGCAAATTCGGCGAAGCCATTGGTTACACCCTGAAGCACTGGAAGACGCTCACCACTTACTTGCGCAACGGCCACCTGCCAATAGACAACAATGGTGCTGAAAACGGTATCCGGCCATTCGTGGTGGGCAGGAAGAACTGGCTGTTTGCGGATACGGTCAGGGGTGCCGAAGCCAGTGCGCGACTTTACTCGCTGATTGAAACCGCCAAGGCCAATGGCCATGAGCCTTATGCCTACCTGAGCCGGCTCTTTGCAAGGCTGCCTCAGGCAGATTGTGACGAAGCCCTGGATGCACTGCTGCCCTGGAATATGAGCCCCGCCACCTGACGGGGGGGGTTATGGATCGCTTACGTTTTACTGCAAACCCGTCACCCTCGTCCGGTGGTGGGAAATCTAGGGAGAAAATCGTTTCTCTGGTCGGCTTGGCGGGAAATGCTTGTGCGAGATGACTTCGGCGTTTATTATCAAGGAGTTACGAGGAGCGCGGGATTGGAGACTGCTTTGCGGTAAGTCGGCGAGCCCTCCACACTCGTCTGCGAGGCACCCGCCTTGGGCGCGGCCGTCGGCCTGCGAACACCAGGTCGACTAGCCGATCTTGCTCGGGCCGTAGACCAGCACCGTGAGACCGGCCAAGTCCTACTTGAGCGGGGTTTTCTTCTTGGGCAGCATTTTTGTTCCTCCTTCTTCGTATCCTCAGAAAGCCAGGGCTTCTTCGCACGAGACCCCGGCCTGCAGCTCTTCACGCGGGGGGACTTTCCGGTACAGGTTCTCGATGACGTTGGTGCTTCCGCCGGAACGGTCGAGCGGGAAGCAGGCGCAGGGGCGCCGGTAGTGGAAACAGAACGCGGTGTTCTGGTAGAAAACACCCCGCCGTCTGGCGTCGAGGAAAGCCTGGGTCAGTTCCCAGAGCTCCGCCTGCAGGGTGGCAAACTGGTCGCGGGAGATGTACAGGATCTCTCAGTGGAACATCCCGGGCTCTGCGTACTTGGCCGCCAGCTGCTCCTGGGACGCCTCGTCACCTTCTGGAAACTCAGCGCCTGACTCAGCGCTTTGATGCCATCCAACAGCACCCGGGTCGCTCGGCAGCTATCCTCGTTGTCATCAGGCATCGACGCGGGCATCTCTCATCACCCGTTCTTGCCTCCTTTACCCAGAACATCATTTATAGAACACCATTTATACGCGTTCGCGCATAAAAATAACTTATACGCTTTCGCGTATATTGACATTTTATACGCATTTGCGTATATTGGCTATAAAAGGACAGGATCATGACCGAACAGATTGCCAGATCAGAAAAGCAGCTGGGCGCCATCCTGCGCCGGGTCCGCAAGCAACGGGGCCTGACGCAATCCCAGCTCGGCGAAAAAATCCATCTGCGCCAGGCGACCATTTCCAAGCTGGAGGACGGCGCCCCGGCCACGCAGCTTGCCACGGTCATTGCCGCCCTGTCCGCGCTCGATCTGGAGCTTGTCGTCCGGCCGCGCAGCCAGGCCAAGCCCGAGGATATCGAGGGGCTGTTCTGATGGCCCGCCGCAAAAGACATGCCCCGCTTGCGGTTTATCTGAACAGCCGGTTGGTCGGCCAGCTGCGCAAGGCCGCGAGCGGCGCCGTCGATTTCCAGTATGATGACAGCTGGCTGTCCTGGGAGGATACTTTCCCGATCTCCCTCTCGCTGCCGCTGCGCGAGGATCGCTATATCGGCGCGCCGGTGATCGCGGTGTTCGATAATCTGCTCCCGGATAATCCCGATATCCGCCGCAAGCTTGCCGAACGCGCCCGGGCCGATGGCACCGATGCCTTCAACCTGCTGAGCGCAATCGGCCGCGACTGCGTCGGCGCCCTGCAGTTCTTGCCCGAAGACATTGCCCCGGGACCGCCCGGCGGGATCGACGCAAGGCCCGTGAGTGACGATGAGATCGCCGCGCTGCTAGGAGACCTTGGCAACAGTCCGCTCGGCATTGGCGCGGATGAAGAATTCCGGATTTCATTGGCGGGCGCGCAGGAAAAAACCGCCCTGCTGCATTGGAAGGACCAGTGGCATATCCCGCACGGCACAACGGCGACCACCCACATCTTCAAACCGGAGATCGGCAAGCGGCCGGACGGCATCGACCTTTCACTCTCGGTCGAGAACGAGCATCTGTGCATGACGCTGATGAATGCGCTCGGCCTGCCGGCTGCCGAAACTGCAATCACGCGCTTTGGCAACAGGAAAGTGCTCGTCGTCAAGCGGTTCGACCGGCTCTGGACCACGGATAAACGGCTGCTGCGCCTGCCGCAGGAAGATTGCTGCCAGGCGTTGTCGGTTCCGCCGGCCCGGAAATATGAAAGCGATGGTGGCCCGGGCCTGGCTGGGCTGATTGGCCTGTTCACCAGCAGCGATACGCCCCTTGAGGATCAGCGGCGGATCATGAAGGCCGCGATTGTGTTCTGGTTGCTCGCCGCGACCGACGGTCACGCCAAGAATTTCAGCCTGTTCCTGTACCCACGCAGCCGGTTTTCTCTAACGCCGTTTTACGATGTCATGTCGGTCCAGCCACTCTATGACGCGAAGCAGCTGCAGCAACGTCAGATGAAAATGGCAATGGCCATCGGTAAAAGTCGGCATTACCTCGTGCATAGAATTGCTCCCCGGCACTTTCTGGAAACGGCCGAAGCTTGCGGCATGGGCAAAAACATCGTCCAGGAGCTGTTCGCAGAGCTGCTGGATCGCAGCGACAAAGCTATCGACAAAACGCTGGCCGCGCTGCCGAGCGGTTTCCCACATGGCCTCACCGAGTCGATCATCGGCGGCTACCACCGCCGCCTGCGCCAGCTGGAAGCGATCATCACCTAGGCTGGACCTAGTGTGGTGAATTTGAAGTTCCTGTCATTGACTATGTCATACGACTTAGGAACTTCAAATTTAAAAATCACACTAAAAATCACACTAGAGTCAGATAATTAACCAGTCTTCTTGTTGACTCTGAAATTCAAATAGTCTGATACAAATATGATACGAATTTCAGAGGCAGAAGACTAGGCTGGGATCATCGTCATCGTTACTGCCTGGTCCATTGTTATGGGGTGTTATGGGGCGGCCCGGCTCAGTGCGAAGGTTGGCGAATGGATGTGTTGCTTGATCCCCCCGATTTTAGGTCCAGTCGCAATCTCGTGATGTTCTCTCATGAGCCGTATGGAGCGTAGCGGAAGACGGTGCCGCGCGATGTGGTGGGGTATCGGGCCGGGCGTTTGACCCAAATGTTTGCAAAGTGAATGGCCACAAACCGCCAGTCCAAAGGCCTGCCGGCCGATCTCTCCACAGTCTTCTGGCGCAACCTCTGCGGGATTCAGCTTGACCATACCGGCGCCAAATCCCTTGATCCTGAACCAGACCTGGCCCGGCAAAGTAGATCTGAAACATAACCATAACTCCAGCACATTTGATGTGTTTGGAGACAAGAAGCTTGTTTCTCGCATGGAAACGGTGGAGAAATGGGCCGATGAAATATTCGAGCAACTTTCGGTTGAATTGACCCCGAAACGGCCCAGGGCCAGATCCGGGTCCAGCGAAAGAATTTACTGTTCTACTTTGGGTTGTATGGTTCACCCTGAAGATTGGGTTGGACCCAGACCCCTTGACGGTCCTGTGAGGGGAATTACGCTCGCCGACAAATTGGGGCGAGATGTAATCATTCGCCACCGGGACGGAACCGTTGAGTACCAGAAATTCAGCAGGGCGGACCGAAAACAGGTCCTGGATCTGGCCGAAAAATGGGGGGCAAAGGTCCATGGATAAGTGGCTGTGGAGACTGACCTGGGCGGGGTGGATCTATCTGGCCTGGGTGATTGTTTACTGGTATGTACTCGCCTAATAATGGAGAAGAATAGTGTTGAAAAAGTTCATTGATTTCAAAGGGTTGCGTATTGCAACCCGCCAGAACGCCGTCCTGAACCTGACCCAGCATCAGGTGACGGATGACCAACGGAACGGGGAAATTCCCGTGATCGAAATCTATGACCCGGTGGGGTCCGGAAGCGGGTTGGGGACCGGGTTGGGGAAGCAGGTTGTTAATCTGCTCACGTTTACGGCTATTCCCTCAAAGAGGGAATTGAAGGATCGGGCCCGAGAGCTCGCGGCTATAGCCGCGGGACAGGGCTGTGCCTATGCCATGATCGGGGGAGCACCCTACCTGATGCCCCACCTTGAAAAGGCCCTGAAACTGAGGGGAATCAAGCCCCTTTACGCCTTCTCAAGGCGGGAAAGCGTCGAAGTGAAAAACCCCGACGGAACCGTAACAAAAACCAATAGGTTCAAGCACCTAGGCTTTGTCCAAGCCTAGGCCGGGGTGGGGGAGGGGTTTTTGTCATGGTTTTCCTCTTCCCCACCCAATGACTGAAAGGAATGGAGAGGATGTCCTGGCGGATGCTTACGCTGAGTGGGACCCCGAACGGCAGAGGTGGGAAGTTCAGGACGTGTTTCTCAAGAACGGTTTTTGTGCTTCCTGCGACGGTCAGGTGTCAATCGAGGGGGATTATATTAGAAAAAACTAATAAAGCCCACAGATGGCCCAGAATTAACGAAAGGGTCCTGTCCGCTACCTTAACCCTCTGAGAGGTGGTTTCGTTAATTGTAGGGGTGTTCTAGGCCGATTAAGAGGCATATTAGGGGCAGAGGTGAGGTGAAGATCCAGAATTGGGGCCCCAAAACCAGAGGCGTATATTGCTTCGAGACCGGGGGGTGGGGTTTGACCAGAATTGGGGGGGCTCCGAGACCGGGGGGGTAAAACTGGTTTTTTTCTTTCCTAGTATAAACCCTTATTTCCTTTATTTATTTATAAGGTAATTTAAATAATTATAAATAAATAAATAATATAGAAAAGATAGATAGATATATAAGGCTTTATACGCGTATTAGAATTTTCTAATATAAAAAAATCGAGGATTTCTGCGGTATATTAGAAATCGCTTAATTAGGAACTTCTAAACCAATTTCCCAAAATTTTCCATAATATCGGATTCCAGCACACCCTATTGTACACAAGAATATATGTACAATAGGTCTCTCGCAGACCCCCCTATTTTACAGTATTTTTGTGTACTGTAGAATCTATGAGTGAAAAACTACATAAATACACACTTAAAAGTTTTATTTGCGAATATCCTAAATACGCAAGATTCACCCCTTCCCCCTCCCGGTCCTGGGCCCTTAAAAATACCGGTAAAACCACCCTCTTTTTATAAAGGAGCATGATTATGGATGAGAAAATCCTTCTCGCTTTGAAGAAGAACTTGCCAAAAGACTTGGACTTGGACCGTCTTTTAGGCACCCATCCCACCGAATGGCCACTCATGGACAGGAAGCGTTGTTGGGTCTGGTCTGGTCCTTTTTGGAATGGTCATCCCCGCCTGAACGCTGGCGGAAAAGCTTACCAGAGTATCCCTCGACTTTTACACCAGCACTACGGTGACAAGCTGTATTCACGTCAACGCCTTTACAGGAGATGTTATACCAATGGTTGCATAAATCCAATTCATCATCTCCGCACAAAGTTTCCTAAACCTTCTTTGGAGATCGTCATAGAGTACCTTGAAGGTTTATATCCTCTTCATTTAAACAACCTAGAAGAGTTATATATCATGAATCCGTTCTACCCAAGGGAGTATTACAGAGCTGCCTTGAAGACCGGGAAATTTCCAATTTGGGAGAGTTTGAAGTGATTTCAGTCACTTTCTCAGAATTCTTCTAACATAAACTTCAAAAAAAAATCATTAAAATGGCCTCTTTATCCAAACAAACCAGAATCTTGCCAAGCGGGGCTTCACAAACTCGGTACCGCGTTTCTTATAAAGATCTGAATGGAAAGTGGAGATCCAAGTTCTTCAGAACTCGCAAAGAAGCCCAGAAGTTCCGTGACGAGGTTACCCTTAAAGTTGAACGGCGTGAATTCTTACCTGGTGCTGGACACTTATCCCTTGAGCAAATCGGGAAACTTTACATCGAGGAATGTAAGGCCCGGGGGTTGGAGGAAGTCACATATAAAGACTACGGGGGGATACTCAGAAACCACATCTACCCTGAATTCGCCCATCGGGACCCCAATACATTCACTACCCCGGAATTAAAACGTTTCTTTCAGCATTTAAAACATAACCAATATTCCCCCGTACTCTTAAACAGAGTGAAGGTCGTTTTCGGGGCTCTCCTGACCTTCGCAGTCGAGGAAGAGTACGCAGCCACCAACCCCGTCAAAGATATCCGCCTGCGCTTTCCTCGGACCATCAAGGAGGTTGAGGATGAAGAGGTCGTTATCCCTAGCATGGAGGACTTAAAAAAGATCCTAGATCGCGGGAACCTGAGCTTACGAGACCATACAATGATCACTCTCGCCGCCATGTGCGGCACCCGCGTCTCAGAAACAATGGGTCTTTCCTGGAAACACGTTGATTTTAGCAATGAGGAACTTCTGATCCGACAGCGCATGGATCGTTTCAAGAAGTTAGGCCCACCGAAAACCAAAAACTCTCGCAGGAATATCCCCATTCCAGTCCCCGCCCTGGAGTTATTGCGGGCGTGGCAGAAAGAGTGTCCGCAAGCTATCCATGATCTGGTTTTCCCGACAACAGCGGGAACGCCTCTCGACAGAAGCAATTGGGACAAACGCGTCTGGACATCTCACCTTCTCTCCAAAGGATTGGCCAAGATAGACCACTCAACAAAGAAAGTTCATAAAAAATACCTCTTCCGCCACCTCAGGCACGCCTATGCCTCGTTAATGATCAAACAAGGAGCCAATCCAAAGGAAATCATGCAATATATGGGACACAGCACCATTAATGTGACTTACGACCTATACGGGAATTTGTTCCCTGACGATGGGTCCTATAAACAGGCCGTGAATCAGGCTATGGAGGGCCTCCTTGGTACAAAATTGGTACAAAGCTGAAAAACGCTCAAAAAAGTTTCCCAATGTTTTCAACAGCTTGGAAAAGCAGAGATTTTGTACCACAAGGGGGGGAAACCTCAAATAAAAAACCTTTGATACCTGATAACGCATTGGTACCAAAGGTTTTTTTAGATGGTGCCCCCACACGGACTCGAACCGCGGACCTACTGATTACAAAT
>MDSW01051912.1_pt1 | contig 19608 bp, 10 predicted proteins | sample 811171 | NCBI WGS metagenome assembly MDSW01 (sample SAMN05326641, study PRJNA326480) | marine metagenome | isolation source: seawater | place: Atlantic Ocean: North West | collected 2012 | reverse complement strand
GATAGCGGCCACCCCTGCTTCAAGCACCAAAATGTCCGTTCCAGAGACATTCAATGTTCGTGAGACAAATCGAAGATGGGCCTTTGATACCACAAAGCCCGAGGTGAATAATTCATTTTTGACAAGCCTCCAGGCATCTTTCCACCCCTTCCATTGCAGTTTCGCTAAGATTCCAGAATCAGCAGGTGGTGATCGATCCATCAAGAAACATGGGCGATTCTGTTGAGCAAGGACCTTACCTACGCTTACACCAACCTGCCAATCCATCATGTATGCATCAAAATCCAACTCCATTGATTCGAAATGGGTAAGAACATTCTTCGAAAAAGCCCTGCTCTGAAAACCGCGTACTGCATTTACTTCCAAGCCAATATGTTCCCATTCAGCATCAGAATGTGAACCTTCAGATTCAGGATTGATAATAGTCAATTTGAACCCTGATTCAACGAGGCCTTTAGCGAATGCGATGGGTGTTGTTGCACAAAAGGCATTGAATTTTCGATGAGTTATCCAAATCAAACGCATAATAACACCGAGCCAAAATTATGCGTAATCCCTTTGATTGTAATGGAAATCAATCATTTCATTAATACCCTGAATAAATTCGTTATTGATTGACATTCCGAGAATCGTTTCAATTCGATCATTGTTACCTTGTGAGTCAATAATGTCTCCTTCACGAGCAGGTTCGAATTTGGCCTTAATTGGGGCCTTGATTAAACCCCTTGTAATTAGGACATCATTTATGCAGTTAACCAAATCTAGTAATGAAATTCGTTCTCCGGAGCAAACATTGGCTTCTGAATCTTCAAAAGAAATTCTATCATTAACCAGAGAAAAAATTGTTTTAGCTACATCTTGAACATGAATAAAATCCCGAGTTTGTTCACCGTTCCCGTAAATGATTGGAGAATTTCCTTGGAGCATCCTGCGAATAAAAATTGGAATAACAGATGAATAATTTGAATCATAATTCTGATTAGGGCCGAAGACATTGAAAAAGCGTAGAGAAATTGCGTTTAATCCAGCATTTCTACTCCTTTGAATTTGAATTTCATTTTCCCATTTTGATTCAGCATAAGGTGAAAGGCAATGAATTCCCGCCTCTTCTGTTAGAGGTAACTCCGCGGGGTTACCATAAACAGCTGCACTCGATGCTTGAATGAACGATGACACTTTGTTAGCAATCGTATTCTCGAGCATGACATTCAAGCCATTTACGTTGATATCTTTCGTTTCTTCAGGTAAAGCCATTGATCTTTGAACAGAAACTTGAGCAGCTAAGTTCACGACTGCGGAACAACCATTTAGAGAGCGCTTGACGTCATCGACAACCCGAATATCGCCTTGAATGAACAAGACATCATTCTCCTCCATCCAATTCATTTGTGTTAGAGCGGGGGCCTTAATGTCAAGAATCTGAACTGTCCACTCATGTTCTAAGAATTGTTTGCAACATTCCATGCCTATGAATCCTAAGCCACCTGTGATGAGGACTTTCGGCATAGCCATTCGAGATAATCAAACTACACATATTCTTCGATTGGCAAAACGTTGTTATTATGAAGTTGCTAGGGTTTTCTATGGGCCTACTAAGAAAACCATTCGTTATTTTCTGGAGGGCCCGTGTCCGCCGACATTACAATACCTCTCGGTTTGAACGAGCCACTGAACTTGCTATGCAGAATATACATCACTCAAATGAAGCAGAATTTGCCCGGGATATCGTACTTCGTAGTCTTTACAATAGAGGAATGTGGCAACAAGTGCAAGATTTTGCTAGTAAATTTCCTTCATCGAATAGCCAAAATTATGCCGAAAGAGCCAGATTAAAATTGGTTGCTGGTCAGAATTATATCGATAAGCAACCCACGCAGTTTCGTTCAAAAATTTGGGACTCTAAAGAAATACTATCAAATTGGCATCAAGAAGAAAATACATTATGGTTACGTCACGAAAATGGCTGGACGTTTTGGGAAATGCCAGATGGTTTCTCTCTTGAGGCAACATCTCCATCTCTACTTCATCTTGCACTCGAAGTACTGCTTTTTCCATGGAATCCCGAAGTCAAGAAGTGGGAGGTTGAACCGCGATTGATGGGGAAAAATCTTGCTTTGTCCTATTCAGGAGGAGTTGACTCAACTGCAGCAGCACTTTTGATGCCAGATGATACAATCCTGGCATACCATCGTAGAAGTTTTGATTCTATGCTAACTCATGATTTGGCAACAAATGTGTTTAATTCTTGGCAAACAAAGCGAGGCCGGGAAGTTCTTCAAATCGCTTCAAACCATGAACGCATTCGAACGTATCATGATCTTCAGATTGGGTTTTCAACGGCAAATGCAGTGGCCGTCCATCTCATTCTTCTTGCTGATTATCTAGATTTGAAAGGCATCGCATTTGGGACTCCAATTGATAATACATGGTTGAAAAAGGGATCAAAATACCGTGATTTTTCCGGGTCTCAATATCTAAATTATTGGGCTTCCCAGTTTGCAAAAGCTGGACTTGAATACCTTCTCCCAATCAATCACATATCTGAAGCAGGGGCTCTTTTGGTCTGTAGTCAAAGCGATTTCGCCAATGTTGTCAATTCATGCTTACGAGGGACAGGAATAAAGTGGTGCGGGAAATGTTGGAAATGTTTCCATAAGAATGGCCCTCTAGGTAGAGAATTTGATCCCGCATCAAAGGAGATAACCCAATTTCTCAATTCAAAACCATTGAGAACTGCACAGCATGCATTATGGGCCTTACAAAAACAAAATCTTGAACATCTTGCCCCCCATCTAATTCCACATATCGGAGTAGATCTTTCATGGTGGGAACAAGCATATCCAAAAGGGTTGGAACTTCTTGAACCAAACTTGAGAAATCAGATTAAAGAAAATACAGAAAAGTACCTGGCATGGATGGAGGAACCATATATGCTTGAAAGCATTCAATTGGATGTGTAAACAAACACAAAATCCGAATCAATTCTGGCCAAACATCAAGAAGCAAAACGCTAACGGTTTATCATGGATGATGAGGAGTTGGTGCACCCCTTGTCATTAAACAAAACAGAGATAACCAATTCATATCAACGAATAATAAACCAAAATAGACGCAATGAAAGAGAGATACGGAGGTTGAGAAACAGCGTTTCGTTCAAACTCGGGCTTCATTTGACATCTGCAATTCGTCAGCCATGGCGGTTACTTATTCTTCCAATATCGTTCCCAATTTTTGCATTGAAACTCGGCCTACAAAGATTAGGAAAAAGGGCAATGGATGAGGAATTATCTGGAACTGCATCCGATTCTAAAGAACGAAATCATAGTATTGTCCTCTTTCCAACAAATGGAGTTGGTTTCGGCCATTTCACGCGTATGTATGCTGTTGCACGCGCCCTGCGAAAGCAAGACCCGGCACTTGAGGTTATATTTTTCACACCGATGCCAACCTTACATATTTTGTATAGCGATCAATTTCCAACTTATCATCTTGCAGGAAGGTACAAGCATGCAGATATGACTGCGACTCAATGGAATGGATTAGTTGAAGACATGCTATACTTGATTTTCCAAGCACACCGGCCAAAATGGTTTATGTTCGATGGAGCCTTTCCTTATCGAGGGATGTTGAACGCAATTGCTGCGCAACCTAATATGGAAAAGTGGTGGATGCGACGGGGCTCGATTAAGGCCAACAAATCAATTCCGGTGGATAGTCAACAGTTTTTTGATGGAGTTATCATACCTGGTGAGGGAATAGACCAGGAGCTTGATGAAAATGAACATCAAGTCGCCCCAATACGAGCAATCGAACCAGATGAAGCATGGGATCGAGATTTTGCTCGTTCTCGTCTTTCTGTTCCAAACAATGCTAAAGTAGTCTATGTTCAATTGGGTGCAGGCCGGATTAATGATATTGAAAGCGATTTGGAAAGGGTCCTCAATATCCTCTTCGAATACCAAAATTTGTATGTCGTGCTTGGCGAATCAATGTTGGGAGAACGATTGTCATTCAACCACGAAAGACTTCGTATTATTCGCGACTACCCAAATGCATTGTATGCTAAAGCCTTCGATGCATCAGTTCAAGCGGGAGGGTATAATTCCTATCAAGAAATGAGAACGTTCGGTATTCCAACCCTATTCATCCCTAACACAGATACAGGAATGGATGATCAGGTTGCTCGATGTCGCAAGGCAGAGCATGAGGAGTGGGGGGTAGTCTATGTTGGCCAAGGAGAATCTCTTGACGCAAAAATATCTCGTCTTTTGACGTTGGAATCAGAGCCTAAAATTGTTGAAAACGGAACTAAAGCAGTCATTGATCTCATGAAGATTGTTCCAAAATAAATCTGTCGTACTTTTCCTTTGCCTCGAGCGCAGATGGTGATGTGAGCCAATCGGCCATTTTGTGCTCGGTGACTTCCCTCCAAAATACCTCTTTCATCGGTTTCAAAAAATGATTGAGTCGCTTTTCGGTTTCTTCCCGATGTTGTTCGGGTATCAAATTGAGCGATGGCGGATAAAATGAAGAAAGAAACTCCAGATTTCGATTGGTACCTTCTAATCTGTCTTTTAGAAGTTGAGAGATTTGGTTTTCAGTTTCAGAAAGAGCCCAAGAGAGCACATTTTCATGACTCACGGGAAAAGCCCTCATTTTCTTTTGAACTTCTGGAATCAATAAACCCGACTGCAAGTAACTTTCAGAAATGGGTTTTCCACTAATTTTAGTATCAAGCATGTTTTTTCGGAAGCATTTCCAACAATGTTCACATGATTTTGGCCATTCTCCTCGAATACATGAGCGGGTGTAATCGTAGAATGACGTTGCATTGACTATGATGCTGGTTCCTACTTCACTCACGCCCGCTACTGGTAAGTATAGAGGAATACCAGCAGCAGCAAACATTCTTCCCCAAAATCGATAATGGTGCGAATTTGCGTAGTCTCTTGCGCTTTCATGTCCAATTCTGTAGGCAGATTCCATTACAGTTCCAAATGCTACCGAATCAATATTATGGCTGGCAGCGAGGCAGATAATCGGAATCGATGGCACCAAATCCGTCGCAAATCCAAGAGGTTGACGGATATATTCAACATCGCACTGAAGTTTTAGAATTTCATAACCCTCTTTCCGGGCGTGTTTGATCGTTGCATATGCCCCTGACTTGTTGTACATGGAACGCGATCTCTTTAGAGGGCGATCCATAAAAACGGAGAGGGTGTTCTCGGGCATCACCAAGAGACTTGCTGTTGAATCCGCTCCTCCAGAGAAGGCCAATGCAGGCCTTCCGTTGGAAGTGTTGTAGGCTTGGGATTTCGTATGTTCGAACCTTACTTCGTATTTTGAAATCTTAGAACAGGATTCTGCAAATCTTTCACTTACACCCCACGGAATGGTGATTTCATTGTGAATGAATGGGTGGCATACTAACAGTGCAATTAGCGCGAGGTGATCAGGATGAATATCATCGATGCTAACTCCCTTTGGAAGTTCTGTTGTGAATTTATTCTTAATCATGGAGATTGTATCAGTGTAACGGCCATCGCCCTCTTCAAGCTCAAACGACCAATGGAGGGTACTGCGGAGGCCCATCACATTCACTCTCATGAATTAGCCCATGTGTTGCGCGGATATAAGTGATAGAGCATCAATTTCAATGTAAACATGATATGCTATTACGCTCTCGATTCTTCATGCCTCAACCGATACATGTTGTTGTTGGAGCCCGGCCCAACCAAATGAAGGCGGCTCCATTGTTGAGGGCCTTGCGAAAACATCCCGATTTTGAGCCATTATTGATCGATACTGGACAGCATTATGACCACGAAATGGCAGGGATTTTTATGGAGCAGTTTGGTATGGGAAAACCAGATTTTGCCCTCGAAGTGGGAAGCGGAACCCACGGGGCGCAGACAGCAAAAATTCTTGAACGGTATGAAGCACTGCTCCTTGAGAAACCCCCCGCGGTAAGCGTGGTTATCGGAGACATCAATAGCACTGTTGCGTGTGCCCTAGCCGCTTCAAAGCTTGGGATACCGGTTGTCCATTTAGAGGCTGGTCTGAGAAGTTGGGACCGAGGAATGCCCGAAGAGTTGAATCGAATCGTGACAGACAATCTCGCAGATTTACTTTGGACACCCTCTCCGGATGGAGATGAAAATCTTCTCGCCTCAGGTATCGATGCATCAAAAATCGTCAGGGTAGGAAATATCATGATCGACACACTCGTAGCGATGAAACCTGCTGTAGAAGCATCTCGATTTTTGGAAAGCATACCGCTCCAACATACATCGTTCTCGATGGTCACGCTTCATAGGCCGAGTAACGTCGACGATCCAGATACCCTTAACATCCTCCTCAATGAACTCATCACCGTCGCTCACCAGATGGATTTGATTTGGCCCCTACACCCTCGTACAAAGGCACGAATTGAGGCTCTCGGCAGAATGAATGAGTTAGTTGAACATGATGCAATTCATCTCATGGACCCTCTCGGTTATATCGATTTCATGAATGGAATTATGCATTCAAAATGTGTCATAACCGATAGTGGAGGAATTCAGGAGGAAACGACATGGTTACGCGTACCGTGCATCACACTCCGTCCAAATACAGAACGGCCGATTACAATAACGCAGGGAACCAATGTACTCGCAACCCCAATGACGTTACAATCAGAACTTGGAAAAATCGAAGAACAATCTAATTCTGATCAAACTGAAATAGAATTCTGGGACGGCAGGACGGCGCAGCGATGTGTACAATCACTTGAAAAATTCCTGAAGAGGTGAGTTTAATCATGAATTCTGCTCTTCGAGATCGTCAGGCCTTGAAACGCCTGAGGAAGATGGAGCAATCAGTGGCTCTGCGTGTAGGAGAGCACATAACAAGAAGCATCGTTCAGATATGGCGCCTTCCAATTTTACCGCTAACGTTCTCATTACTATGTCTTCGAATTGGTCTCGAAAAAATGGGTTTGATTTCACCTCCCGAACCAAGAATTGATTGGCAACATGAGGTTGAAGGAAAAGGATTATTGGTGTTTGTTGATGGCTACACAAGCACGCACGTTTCCAGCGTGAAACAAGATATTGAAGATATATTCGCCCTCCGAAATGACGTTGATGTCGCCGTTGTTTGCACGTCTCGTTACCAAGAAATATTTTCAAACACAGATTTTCCAGTATTCGTTCTTCCAGAAAAGTACGATTTATCGAGTGATAGGATTGATGACTGGGGGGTTCTACTCGAAGAACAAATTGGAGGAATTTCATCCTTTTTTCAACCTTCGATGGCACTTGTTATTGGCCCATATCCTCATCGCCCACTAAAAAATTTAGTTCGTGCAAATTCAGCCCTTCGCCTCATTCATGACCAGCGACCGCGTGTTGAATCTAGGAAAAAGTATCCATCCCAAGTTTATACCCACCTATCCGGAGTACTTCGTTCTAGTCTTGACCGAGATAATGTCCCTGATACAGTTACTGTGCATCGCGTAGATAAAATCGGAATGGCTTCATGGTTGTCTGATGTGTTTGAATCCATCGATGACACAAAGGAAAACACCTTTGCGTTCAACAAAGAAGTATCAACCCAACTCATTGAGATTGCAAGAAACGCAGATCGTGATACCAACAAAATCTCCGACTCAATCAACGAAATTAATTATGAATATGGTATTGAAAAAACATATGCTCTCTTAATGTTCACCCTCATTAATTTTGAACGGCAAGATGAAACCCAAGACAAAAAGCATACGCGCGACTTATTCGTTGCAGCAATACGCTCCCTTGGAAGAACAAATTTTGAACACATGCTGGAACTTGCTGCGTGGAGATTGCACCGTTATCAAGACGAACGCGCTGCGAAATCGGTTATTCAATTTCTCCGAAATGCCGAGCGTGTGGAGGAAGCAATGGTTTATCTAAAATATGTAAAGGATGAAGAATGGAAGAAACGGGAGGTCCGGGCCGTTACTTCTAGAATGTTGGCTCAATACGGTATCAAAGGGGACGATTCAAAACATTTCGAATCCATAAAACCGTCCGAAGTAGAGGCAATTGTTCTTGCCGAACTTGAGCAAGGATCATTCCACCGGGTTAAGCTTGAATTGAGTTTGGCAAAAGGCGGTGTTAAACGTAAGGCGAAAGTGCTTCAAAATATTTTGAAAGCCACTGTTGAAATACATAATTCTCTGTTATATGATTTGATTTTGGAGCATGGTTTGTTTGAGCATGATTCTATTCATTTAGCGAGGCGACTGAATACGTTCTTCTTGTTGTATGGGGATACGGATTCTGCCATGCTTGCACTTGAATTAGGGCCGATTGAAAACTTAGAGTCAGAGAAACAAAAGACACTGACAATCACTGCGAAAATCGATCATACTTGGTTAAGTTCAATTGGGCCACTTCCTGTGAAACCTTCGTTTGAATCAAAGCCTGATACGGTGTTGTATTTGGCGCACATGGCGTTACCATTTGAGAGCGCAGGGTATTGTACGAGGACGCATGGTCTTTTGACCAACTTGTCCAGTTTCAATCCCGAAGTTTCAGTTCAAACCCGTCTCGGCTATCCACTAGACAAAGGGAAATTACGACATTTAGAAGAGGATGATGTCAAGCCCCAATTCGCCATTGATGGCTTGGTTTATGGCTATGAACAAGCCATTGATCCTGGTATTACAGACTCTGATGAGAGGGCATACATTGAGCGTGCAACTCTTGCATTGATCGAGCGAGCCCGCTTGATACGTCCAGCCCTTATTCAAGCAGCATCCAACCACGTAAATGGGGCAATAGGCCTCACTGCAGCACGGGCGTTAGGGCTTCCGTTTGTCTATGAAGTCCGAGGCCTTTGGCACATGTCAAGGGTTGCTCGCCAACCCTTTTTCCTACACCATTCAAACTATCAAGCCATGGATGAGGCCGAATTGGCAATTTGCAAAGAAGCTGATGTTGTTCTTGCTATCACGCATGCTGTTCGACATTACCTTATCGGCAAAGGGATTGCCGCAGAACGTATTCTTGTGCTGCCAAACGGCGTCGATACGCATCGATTTACGCCGATTGAACCGGATCAGACGCTCAAAGCGGAGCTTAACATTGGCGAGGGCACCATAATAGGATACGTTGGTTCTTTTGTCAAGTATGAAGGCCTCAATCTATTGGTGGAAGCATTTGCTAAATTGCGAGAAAACCAACCAAATGTGTACCTGTTATTGGTTGGAGACGGCGAAACCAGAAATGAACTAGAAGTGATGGTTGACCAACTGGATATTCGAGATTATGTTCGTTTTACTGGACGGGTACCTCACGACGATGTCAATCGATACCACAGTATCATTGACATTGCACCTTTCCCTCGAACACCCGATATCGTTTGTGAGTTTATCAGCCCGTTGAAGCCCTTTGAATCCATGGCGATGGGTCAAGTGGTCGTGGGGTCGGATGTTGCAGCTTTACGCGAAATCATCACGGATGGTGAACATGGCCGTTTGTTCAAAAAGGGCGACAGTCATGACCTTTTTGAAGTCTTAACATCCTTGGTTTCAAATCCTGAAGAGATGATTCGGTTAAAATCCTCAGGTCTTGATTGGGTCAAGGAGCATCGTGATTGGAGTAAACTTGCATCCTATCTCCATAAGGTCCACAACGCCATTCTCGCAGATGGTGAACTGCCCGAACTTATGGGTTCAGGGCAGACGTTGACGATTCTCAACGGAAAAGTTTCAACTGTTATCCAAGGAAAACCCAATCTCATGGTGATTATGGATGAATTTTCAACCACTGCACTTTCTGCGGATGCGCATCTCATTCGTCCGACACCTGAAAACTGGCAGAACCTTCTCGATGAAGGTCAAATCGATATGCTTGTTGTAGAATCTGCATGGGAAGGAAACAATGGTGCATGGCATCACAAGGTTGGTTGGTACAGTGAAGATGAAATCGCTGATTTGAAAAACTTGGTTGAAGCCTGCAAGGATCGAAACATTCCCACTGTGTTTTACAACAAAGAGGATCCCGTCCACTTTAACAGATTTTCCAAAACAAGTACCTTGTTTGATCATGTCTTTACCACCGACGAAGATTGCATTAATAGATATCAGGCCTTGAAAAACTCCTCAATACAATCCGTTGATTGGATTCAATTTGCTGCTCAACCGGATGTTCACCACCCCTACGATGTGATGTTATCAGAACGAGATGGCATTGCGTTCGCTGGAACTTATTATGCAGGAAAATATCCCGAGCGATGTGAGAAAATGGACATGCTTTTCGATGCATCAGCAAATCATGGACTTATCATTTACAATCGCCAATCAGATGGTGGAAATCCTCAGTACGTGTTTCCCGACAGATTTACACCTTTCTTACGAAATAAACTCGAATATCAAGAGATGCTACAAAAGCACAGGGAGCATCAAATCTTCCTTAATGTCAATTCTGTAGAGGATTCTTTGACTATGGCGGCACGTCGAATCTTTGAGATTCCAGCGTCTGGAGCATGTCTTGTAAGCGGGCCAGGATTAGCCGTTCGCGAAGTGTTTGGAAACACCGTTCCCATGGTATACTCCAGTGAACAAGCCAATGAAACCCTCGCCGCTTTGATGGCCGATGAGGAATTCCTGCGTTATACTATACAAGCTACCCGCCGTCTAGTTCTCAAAGATCATCTTAACACTCATCGATTACAAAAGATGCTAAACGCATCAAGCTTGACCCTTCAACGCCCTTCCTCTGTCGCAAACACGGTTATCGTTAGTGACACATCAGCATCGATTCGGGACATTTGTCTATGGTTTGCCCGACAAGAAATCGAGTTCACACATCTTGTATTACCTTCTAATCCCACTACAAAGGCCGAGGAGCTTCTTGTTAAACTACTCCAACACCGTGGATTGACAGTTTCCTTTGATTACCTTGAACCTTCAGATTCGCCATTCATTCATATTCACAAAGTATTGGCATTTGGCCATCATGGTCTTGATATGTTGTTCAGGGAAATGCAATCTACGCCACACACCATCCATTTCAAGTCATCAAATGGAGAAGTGTTGGCGACGTGCAAACAAATAGATTCTGAGTTTGAAGTCACACTGGAGCATCTTGTTTCTCCTTCAACTCCTCATAAGTTGATTTCAACCATTACTGAACATACATTTGATGAAGTTCCCTCAACGATCTTAGTTGCGGGTCATGATCTCAAATTCGCAATGCCAATTATTGAAGTGATGGAAGAGATGGGTATTCGCGTATTGATTGACAAATGGGTTAACCACAATAGATTCAACGCCGAAAAATCACGTACTCTTCTCAAAAAGGCTGATGCAGTATGGTGTGAATGGGCGCTGGGGAATGTAGACTGGTATTCGCATAACATTAATCCTGGAACGCCCCTTTTCGTCCGCTACCATCTTCAGGAGCGGAACTACGAATACCTCAACAATTCAAAACAACAAGCGATTTCAAACGTTGCCTTTGTTTGTAAGCATTATGAAGAGAATGCGCGTGCTATCGGCCAAATTCAGGAAACAACTATGACTTCTGTTATTCCAAATGTCATGAATATTCGAGGCACCTATCCACGAAAAAATGACAATTATTCAATTGGTTTTGTTGGAATGGTTCCTGCAAGAAAACGACTTGATTTGGCAATTGATTTGCTTGAAGAACTTCTTCAGCAAGATCCTCGCTACAAGCTCAAGGTTGTTGGAAAAAATCCAGAAGAGTATGATTGGTTGATGAAGCGTGATGAAGAACGTGAATATTATCAAACCATTCGAACTAGAGTGGAATCCAATCCGATGCTCAAATCAAGAATCGAGTTTCTGGGTTTTGTTGATGATATCAGAGAGTTCTATTCATCTGTGGGCCATGTGATTTCAACAAGTGATTTCGAATCGTACCATCTTACTTTAGCAGATGGGCCACTCCATGGGGCAGCAGCGCACTCTTTGAGATGGGATGGTGCCGATAGCATCTACACTAAATCATGGTTGAACGAAACAATATCAGAAATTGCTGAATCCATACGAGTTCAGAACATCCAAAATACCACGGCGTTCGAAGCCGAAAAGCAAAGCTATCATCTCGTCCCTCAAATGAGTTCTGAGATTGTTGCATTGTCAATCATTCAAGCCCTTTTGGGGGTGCCGGAATGAATGAATTCGTTGTTCATCGATATCGCAATCATTCCAAAAAGGGACGGTATTTTCATACAAAGAGTACCTGCCTAGATTATCATTGGATTCCAGCGAAGTTTTGGACCCCAAGTACGTACACACTTGTGCATTTTTTTGATTATGACGGAAATTTACCTCAGAACCTAACTCAAAATGACTCATACAATTTATTGTGTATTGTAGACCGAAGTGGATTGCATAGTCGTGGAAGTTGGTTCTTTGGAAATCAAGGCACTCCTACAACGTTAAATTTCGTAATGGATTTTATCACCCAATTTTGCCAAGCTGGTCTCATAGGCCCAGGAAACATAATTTTTTCAGGGGAGGGTATGGGAGGACATATGGCGTTGTTTTGCCAGCAAAAATTTGAATCCGCCATTTCAGTGGTTCACAACCCTACAACAAACCTAGTTCAATCAGAATGTGTAGAGATTACAAACTCTTCCCTTTTTGGAGATATTTTTTCAAAGTCTAAACCTCATGATTTCCAGGGCCTTGTGAAGTTAATCAAGAGGAACAAATCGTCTCGCTGCCAAATCTTCCTCACTTCTGATCATGATGCCAAATCTACATTTTACATTGAACACCTTATTCCTCTTTTGGCCCTAGATAACGTTTCAGATTTAGGAAAAAATCAACTGTTATTCGATGCTATTTTTCGTCTTATGGAAGAAAACTTGCCATCAGTTACAAGAACGTTTGACATCATACGCAAGATACCACCAATTCCAAATTCGGAGATTTATCCATTAAATGTCAAGATATCCTCTCGACCTGAGTATTGCATAGACAAGGATTTTTCTTTTAACCTCGATCCATTTGAAGATAGATCATGGCGATTTTGGTATCAAAATCTTTCTTGGTTGGAAGAGCATCTACATTCATTGGAGGATACGGAACAGCAGGAGCAGCAATTTGAAACAATCTTTTCAACATGGATGCATCATATTATTCCGGATAATGGGCACGATGAGGAATTTTTCTATCACGATCATTCACTGGCGTATAGAGCAATTTATCTCATGAATTGCTGTAAATTTGCTACCGAAAAAATCCTGCCCTATGTTAAATCTCACATTCATGATATCGGTATTTTGTTAATGTCTCCACTTGAAGACAATTCGCTTTCAAACCACGCTTATGATCAAGCGATTTCGCTATTCCTTATTTCGCATCAACTTCATGAAGACGATGAGTGTAAACCTGTTTGGGAAAAAGTATCTTTAGAGCGATTGGAAAGAGAGCTAGAGTATTCGTTCACAGCAGATGGAGTACATGTTGAAAACTCTCCCTCTTATCATCATGGAATGATTACTAATATTCACAAATCTTTGACAAAGGTACTGAAAAGAAACCAACACCCCAAGATAAAAAAACATCTTGAAGAATTGGAACAATCAGTCCCATTCTTACGATGGATTATTCGTCCAGACGGAAAGGTTCCCCCCCTTGGGGATAGTGAGGAGAAACAAGTTTCAACTATTTTGGCCCGTAGAATAAGTCCTACTATTTTTCAAAATAAAGCAGAGGGAATGCAGGTTTTTGGTGAAGGTTATGCAATATGGCGCTCTGATGAGAAAAATTTCCACATGACCCTCAAATCATGTCAACATGGACGTTTTCATCGCCACGATGATGATTGTAGCATGACACTATGGTTCAATGGAATGAACCTGATTCATGATGCTGGCTTATTGTACTACAAGGAGCGAGATCAATATCGAATCTTTGTTCGCTCGGCACAAGGGCATTCCGGGTTTGAAGTGCCGAAGGTTAAGGCGATTCGAAATATGCTCGATAGAAATGCACAGAATGCCAAAGTCGAAACTCTATCTGAAATGAAAGCAAAGGGAACTCAGGGGATGTATGCAAATCTCAGTATGAATCGAACGATAGAAACTGATTTCAATAGTGTGATTATTGTTGATCAATTCTGTCAAAGGTCCATTGATAAAGGTGTGAAGCAAAATTTCCTCATCTCTCATCATTGGAATGTTGAACTCCTTGCCGACAGAGTTTTGCTTTCTGATGAAAAGAATGCCTGGTCATTCTTGGTCGGAGATGAACATCTCATGAAATCTGCTACAATTGAGGAGGTCATTGTTTCAAAGCTAAAAAATAAAACTGAACCAGCATACAAGCTCACTTTCACTCCCAATTCCTTGACAACGCGACTTGTGATTCAATTAGACAGTGATTATGATACTGAGCAGACAAATATTGAAAAGAAAATCACTCTGCATCACGATAAATTTGGAGACACAGAATTGACTTTACCAATCGATTGGTCAATGAATCCACACGGCAATAAAAACTGGATGCACCATTTGAATTCATTAAGGTGGCTGGGTAAACATCACTCTCCAGAAGAAATCATTGAAGACTTCTATACTTATCATTTCGTGAATAAAAATCGTCATCCATATTTTAACACTCGGGCAGGCGACCACACAATTTCTATTCGTCTGATTAAATGTTGCAACATGCACGAAAATGCCTCATCATCCTTGAAAACTTTACTTGAAAAAATCATGCAATTTGACATTTCTAGTTTGATGAAAGAGAGTGTATATCGTCCCGGCCATAATCATGGCCTCATGGTAGATGTTGCATTGCTTGAAGCATCAAAAAGTAACAAAGTTTGTTCAGAAATCATCGATACGAATCATGTCCATGAGAGAGCGAAACAAACCCTTTCAGACATGTTTTTTGCTAGTGGATTAACCAAAGAGCATTCTTTATCTTATCAACTTTGGAATTTGAATTATGCAGTAGAATTTTTCAGAGAATCAAGCACTGATCTTCCTGCAAAGGCAAGCGAAGAGGAATATCGAACATTTTCAAAGGAATTCATTGATCATTTCCTAGTTGATTCTGACCACCAATTTCCGATTGGTGACTCATTTCGCAAAATCAATCTCAATCTATACGAAAAACTATTTTCATCTAAACCACAAACGGTATCAGGTACGTATCACAATGATCAATTCTCATCAGTTCGCTTTGAAAATCAGTATTCGCAAATGGTCCATGCAACCTTAGTCTCGGGATATAATTCTCATATTCACAAACAAGATGATGATCTCTCATTCTGCTTAGCGATCGACGGCAAGATCATTATTGATGATGCTGGATATACAGACACGGCAACAGCAGAACAATATGCATTCCTCGCTTCTACCTCTGCACATTCGATGTTGACTTTGCCAGGATTGGAGTTTAAGGAAAATCAAGGTAAAGATGCCTCAAGTGTAAATCCTGTGACAGAAAATGACGGAACGTATCGCCTCTCTGGAATCCACCAACGCATTCCGAATACTGTTGTTGAACGTGAAGTATTAGCAACAAGCAAAGGCATCTCCATCAATGACAGTGTTATGTCATCAGAAGGGCTTGAATCACAGATTGTTAAGCGAAGATTTGTCATTAATCCAGAATTTAATTTTGAGATACTCGACACACGTGGAGTGAGTATAACAGACTCCGATGGAAAAGAAGTTCTTTTCATCCAATCTAGTGATGCTACATTTTCTTCTTTTTCGGAGGGTGTATACGTAAGCCAAGACAAGCGAGACACAAGGATTCTCGAGGGTTTTGATGTAATGTGTGATCTCAAAGGTATGACTTCTGTTCGGATTGATTACAAGAAAATAGACGATTGATGCCTGAAAAAACATATTGCGAGCTCGGTGAAGATAGTGAAGAGTTATTCAGAATTTCAAGACATGGAACTGAATAAGTTGTTTTGTAGCAATGTATTAATTGTGCAAAGCACAAGCCTAATGAAACCACAAATTGGAAACATAGCTAAAAGGTTCAGACATCATCACAATCTAGGTGGTATGTATCATCTTTTTTCTGATGTTCCAGTTCTAGAAACTACCACATCATTTACTCTTTTTACTGGATATGCAATCAATCAAGATGTCTTCATTGAGAATCAAAACCACCACCATTACGCCTTTCAAGAGGATTACATCGGGAACTATCTGTACCTTGAATTTAACAAAGAAAATCTCACACTCCGTATATTGAGTGATTTCTTTACCAATGCTATGAAATTTGTTTTCAAAAGTGAAGGCTTGGTTTTATTCTCAAATAATCTGCCTCAACTCCTCCTAGCAATTCAAGATATTGTTTCCGAGGTGATCTACGACTTCAATAATATCAACTTCAACCTCAGAATAGCCATTGAGGTAAGCGATTCAAACAATTATTTCCCATATTTTAATCAGTTCAACATCGAGCGAAGTGAAATCATCGGGTATGAATATGTCAAGCCGTTTTATGATCTATTTTTCGACAAAGTAGGTCGACTTTCCTATATCAAAAAAGAAATTATCCAAAAAAGGAATCAGGAAAATGATTTCGGTTACTATGTGGAAGAATCGAAAAAAGAGATGTTCGATGCCTACATTGCCTTGGCAGGTCAATTTCCAAAGCATGAATATTGTTCAGATCTAACTGCTGGCGCTGACAGTAGATGTCTATTGTCTATTTTCCTTGAAAATGGTGTCCATGAAATGAATTACCAAGTTACGTTAAAGGGGAAAAAAAGTGTCGCATCCATTGGAATGACGGATGCATATTACTTTCAATACTTTAGAGAGAGATTTAACTTGAGCGCAGTAAGTTTGTCAAAATATATAGAAGGACATTATTCCAGAGAAGAATACGAACTATTCGAGGAACATTTTTTCTCGAGAAATCCGCATCAATACACAGGCATAGCCAATAATCTACGTTATGAGAATTTGCTGTTATTCAGAGGAGGGTATGGAGAAATTTACAGGCATTATCTAAACTTTGTATCTCCAATTGAGTTGGAAAAGTACTTTCGTAGACAAATTAATTCCGATGAATTATACACTGAGCTCAAGAGATTCCTAACTGAACAGTATGGTTTTTTGACTCAGGATTTTTGTCAACAACACAATCTAAATTATATTTTTTTCAGGCAACGAGAAACTGTTGTTTACAACAAATGGCAATATCCATTCTACAATATTCCTCAATCAAAGAATATGTATTTCGCAAAAGAACTAGCCAACCTCGCAGATGATAATTATGCTTTGCTGAAGGAGATTTACACTGAAGACCTCCGGCATGTAAACATCAACAATCGAAAAAGAATCTCCGATTCAGTGCTTATCGACGATGTCAATATTGATTCACTTTATGAATTGAAATGGGCGAACGCTGAGATCGTTAGTCAGGGACTCGCAGTCAACAGGAAATTAGGTGATGATTACTTTTTTGATAAACTTCTTTCTAATCTTGAATCAATAAAAATTGAATTCATGGATTATCATGAGGACCCCAAGTATGTCACAGATTTGATTGAATCAATTCATAGGAATAGGGGTTCTTTCAACAATTGGCGTATCAAAAATCTACACTACAGAATAAAGAAAATCAAATGGACACTTGAATTCGCCTCTGCAAATCAGAGAGATTTAGAGAACCAATAACAGATTTAATCAGTCGAGTGTTTTTCCCCATTAACGTAAAGATCGAGACCCATCTCTACATCTCCTTCATGCAAGACAGAGCCGGAATCAAGAACGATGATCCGATCACAGATGGTCTTTAACATTCCAAGTGAATGTGAAACAATGACCACGGTCCCAGATTCAGAAATCATATCTTTAACTCTTTTTTCGCTCTTTTTTCGAAACGAAGCGTCTCCAACGCCCAACACTTCGTCAATAAGGAGAAGATCAGGTTTGAACGCTGTGGCGACAGAGATGCCAAGCCTAGATTTCATGCCAGAAGAATACGTTCGAATTGGACGGTCGAAGTGATGGTCAAGCTCGGCAAAGGATTGGATCTCCTCAATCAACCGGTCAATTTGTTCCGTTGTCCTCCCCATCAAGGCGCCGTAAAGGTAGGCGTTCTCACGTCCAGTCAGTTCTTTGTGGAACCCAACGCCAACGCCAGCAAGAAGCGAGACGCTTCCACGGGTAGCGATAGTTCCTGCATCAGGGGGGAACACACCAGCCATCATTTTCAGTAATGTGCTCTTGCCCGAACCATTTCTCCCGATAATGCCTAAGACCTCGCCTTGCTTAATCTTCAACGAAATGTTTCGAACGCCAGAAGGTTGGATGTTTTCTTTTCGGTATTGACGTGGCACTGGGTATTCCAGCGTAATGCCATCAAGCCTCATCACGACCGTCATACATTCACCACCGCCCGATGTGCTTTACGTTCGAAGATAATTGCCCCAAAAATGTAACACAAGATGGCCATAGAGAAGCACATAAGATAACCATAGGTTGGTATTGCAGACGAAGTTCCAAGAATAGCATCCCTCATTCCGGTTATGGGAACAACAGTCGGATTAAGGTGTGCAATAATTGCATGCCAGCCATCGCCAAATCGGTTACTAAACATATCATAGGTCCACATGACCGGCGAAAGGAAGAATCCAGCACGAACAAGGAAATTAATCAAATTAAGAACATCTGGAATTTTACAAGCGACTGGTGCGAGAAGTAGTCCAATGGCCCATCCAGTAAATGATACGAGAATTAGCCAAACTGGCAGGAAAAGAAGATTAATTGTGATTGGTAAATCATGTAGAAAGTAGAATGGAATTAAACTTGTTAAGGAAATCATTGATAGAACCAGATTAGTTAATGTTCCACTAGTTGCAAAAACAGTTTTTGGGACTCTAGCAAACTGAAACAAATTAATCGAACTTCCCAGAGACTTTGTTGAAGTTGTAAGCGACCGAGAAAAAAGTGACCAACCGATAACCCCAATGATGATTTTTACTGGATAGAGCGGATCAGAAGATCCTACAAGAATTGTAAAAATAAATGTATAGACGATTGCTAGGAGAAGTGGCTCAAGCACAGCCCAGGTATAACCGAGATAAGCGCGTCGATAGCGTGCGTTTAGATCCCGCTTGACAAGGAGTCTCAGTAGATTTCGAGATCGGAATAAGTCTGACATCACAATGAATGGCAATCTATACGCGGAACGTTTACCCCAAAGTGGAGTAAGTTCTTGTTCCGTACCACCCATAATCGTTGCCTTATCCAATGCCTCATAAATGCGGCGACGGATGAGGGGGATTTGACTTCATTTTTGACCACCCTTCATTTTTCGACCACTATCTTCAAATCAAGTTAGTATAGCCTTAGACCATGAAGAGTGTTGGAGTTATCGGGTTAGGATACGTTGGCCTCCCTACCGCTATCGGATTTCATGATGCGGGTTTCAATGTCTGGGGAGTGGATGTATCCCAACGTTCTGTTGAGATGATTCTTCGTGGTGAGAACCCAACAGGAGACCCTGACGTGGACGATATAATTCCTCAACCCGGGGCAGATCGTTGGAACATTACGATGAGTACAGAGGAAGCTGTACCACAATGCGATGCTGTCCTTGTTACTGTTCCTACACCGATTACG
>MDSW01163485.1_pt1 | contig 19609 bp, 23 predicted proteins | sample 811171 | NCBI WGS metagenome assembly MDSW01 (sample SAMN05326641, study PRJNA326480) | marine metagenome | isolation source: seawater | place: Atlantic Ocean: North West | collected 2012 | reverse complement strand
CTAGAACCTGAATAACCGTCTCTACGACTGCTTCCGTTAAGATCTGGTCGGGTTCAAGCAGCATTCACCTCTAGCCTCCAAATGTATTATAGCAGTATTAATTTCTATTCTACAATATTAAAGTATTTAATAAAATTAATTATCACGAAACTTATCAGCAGGAAAAACACCTAGTACGTGAAAATCTTCACAATGCAAACCTAGTTCTTCAAGAGATTTTTTTACTTTTGCTTCTTCGATATGTCCTTCTAAATCACAAAGAAAAAAATAGGAAGAAAATGAATTTTTTTCAGGAAAACTCTGAAGTTTTGTTAAATTTACTCCGTTAATCGCAAAACCTCCAAGAGATTGATATAAAGCTGCTGGTTTACTTTTAAGTTTAAACAAAATTGACGTTATATACTTTTCATCACTTAACTCGGGTTGAATAAGAGTTTTCCCCATTATTAAAAAGCGAGTTACATTACCTTTTTCATTCTCAATATTTGATGCAATTATTTCTAATTTATAAATTTCTGCACTCAATTTTGAAGCAATTGCTCCCTCTTTTTTATTTTTATTTTTTGCTACTAAAGCTGCGGAGCCAGCAGTATCCGCTCTAACATTTTCATTGATTTTATTTTTTTTTATAAATTCTGAACATTGAGATAATGCCTGAGCATGTGAATAAATATCTTTAATATCTTTTAATTTTGTTCCAGGTGTTGCTAATAAATTATGTTCAACTTTATGAAAATGCTCAGCATAAATATTTAAACGATGTTTAAAAATTAAATATTCTATACCTATATTTCCTGTAATTCTATTTGACTCAGGTATAATTATTTTAAGATTTTTTTCCTCGTCTGCTCTTCTGAAACATTCATCAAATGTTTTACAGGCTATAGCTTCTGCATCAGGATAAATTTGATTGGCTGCTAAGTGAGAATATGCTCCGGGCGATCCTTGGTAAAGAATTTTCATTTTAAGACTTATATTCCATAATTTTTTTTAAGGCTAGATAATCTTCCATTGTATCTACTCCAATAGGTGTTGATTTTGCTAATCTTACATTAATTTTAATATCATTATCTAATGCTCTCATTTGTTCTAACCTATTATGTATTTCATTTTTTGATTGTTCAAAATTTATAAACTTTTCTAAAATACTTAATCTATAAATATAAACTCCAATATGATGATAAACATGTTCACTTTTACTTTTTATATAGTTTCTTGTAAAATTGAATGCATGAGGAAAATTTATATCATTAAGTTCTTCTTTTAAAATAACCTTAACTATATTTTCATTTTTAAGAATAGATGTATCCTTCACTTTAGTAGCTAAAGTTCCAATATCTGAATTGTTATTAGTCATAGAATTATGTAAGTTAATCAAATCTTTTACGTCTATATTGGGCTCGTCTCCTTGTAAATTAAAAATTAGATCTGTGTGTTCAATTTTTAAAATTTTAAAAGCCTCATATATACGATCGCTACCAGATTTATGATTTTTACTAGTTAAAACTACTTCTCCACCATGTTTCTTAATCTCTGTAAAAACTTCTTTGTCCTCGGTGCAAACTACAACTCTACCTAGATTAGTTTTTTTTGCTTTGTTAAATACATGGGTAATGATAGACAAGCCATTTATTTTTAAAAGAGGTTTGCCAGGTAGTCTTGATGCTGACATTCTTGAAGGAATTAAAATTATTGTTTTTGACATTTTTTAAGTAATATTTATTTTATTTATGCGTCTAACAGACGCAAAATTTTCAATTTAAAAATTAAGTAATTTTCAAAATATTATGTTATACGTCCAAAACATTTATAATAAAAATGGATTCGTTCGAAATAAATAAATTAATTACAGCTATTTTGTTAGTAGTTTTGCTAGTCTTTGGAGTAGGCAAAATTTCTGATGTGATTTTTGAAGTTAAAAAACCGGATATAGATGGATATAAAGTAGAAATTAAAGTGGCGGACGCTTCCAAAGCCATAGCAAATTCAGAAAGTCAGGTTGATGTTTCCGCTCTATTAGCAATGGGAGATATAGAGCATGGGAAAAAAGTTTTTAAAAAATGTGCGGCTTGCCACAGTATTAAACAAGGTGGAGGAAATAAAATTGGTCCTAAACTTTGGAACGTTATGTTTAGACCAGTTGGATCGGTTACAGACTATAAATATTCAAAAGCTTTGTCGACTTATAAAAAAGAATGGAATTGGGAAGAAATGAACGGATTTTTAATTAAACCATCTACTTGGATTAAAGGTAATAAAATGGGTTTTGCTGGACTTAAAAAAGAAAAAGATAGAGCATCAATTATTTTATATTTAAATGAAAATAGTGATAACCCAAGTCCTTTACCTTAATTTATCTAAACAATATAATAAAATACTTTTTTGAACATAAATTCTATTAAGTGCCTGTTGAAAAACTTTACTGTTTTTTCCTAAAAAAACTTCATTAGATACTTCAGAACCTCTTGGTAAACAGTGAAGAAAAATTGCATCTTTTTTTGCATTCCTCATAACAGCTGAGGTTACTTTAAACTTTTTAAAATCTTTTATTTTTTTTACCTTATTCACTTTATCATTCATTGATATAACTTTATCTGTAAAAACTATATCACTACCTTTAGCAGCTTTTTTGCTATCATTAAAAATTTTTATTTTACTTTTATTTATTTTTGCCCAACTTAATAAATTTTGATTCGGTTTATATTTATTTGGACAACCAATGTTTAATTTAAATGAAAACTTAACTGAAGCTTCAATTAAACTATTGAGTACATTGTTAGAATCTCCAATCCAACATATCTGTAGTTTTGATATAGGTTTTTTTTTAATTTCTTCTATAGTAAAAATGTCCGACAAAACTTGTGTTGGATGAGACATTGGTGATAGACCATTAATAACAGGAATAGTCATATATTTTTTTAATACTTCTAATTTTTTCTCACTATTCGTTCTCAACATAAATGCATTTCCAAAAGTAGATATAATTTTTGCTGTATCAGACAAACTTTCACCTCCTTTGCTTAAATGTAATTCATCTGGACGCAAAGTAAGCGAACCTCCATTTAACTGTTTAATTGCTATATAAAAACTTAGTCTTGTTCTTAAACTCGATTTTTCAAACATTTGAATTAAAAATTTTCCTTTAAGTGGTCTATCTTTATCTGAATCCAGTGTATTTAAATTTTTTCTTTTGCTTTTCCTTTTTCTTGCATCAAGAATAATTTTTTTTAAATCTTTAGATGATATATCTTTTATATTTGTAAAGTGTTTCATTAAAATTTTATTTCTTTACAAACTTTTTTTATTATCTTTAATGCAAGATTAATCTCTGATCTCTGGACATTAAGGGGTGGCAATATTCTAACCACATTCTCAGAAGCTCTAATTGTCAATAATTTATTTTCTTCCAATTTTTTAATAAATTTTGTTTGATCCTTTTTAAGCTGAAGTCCAATTAGCAAACCAACGCCTCTAACTTCTTTAATAATATTTGAATATTGTGATTTAATTTTGTTTAATTCCGAGAAGAAATATTTTGAATTTTTTTGAACATTTTTTAAAAAATTTTTTTTAAATATTTGGTCTAAAACAGCATTACCAACACTCATTGCTAAAGGGTTGCCGCCAAAAGTTGAGCCATGACTGCCAGGTGTCATAGCAGATGCAACCTTTTTATTCATTAATACAGCTCCAATTGGAAAGCCGCCACCTATTCCCTTTGCAATTGGGACAATATCTGGCTTAATTTTTGAATACTCATATGCAAAAAATTTTCCTGATCTGCCTATTCCACATTGCACTTCATCAAGTATTAGTAAAATTTTTTTTTTATCACAAATCTTTCTTAATTCTTTCAAACACCAGCTAGGAATAACTTTAATTCCTCCTTCACCCAATACTGGTTCGACCATTATAGCTGCTGTTCTGCTATTTATAGATTTTTTGAGTGATTCATGATTGCCAAATTCAAAATGATCAAATCCATCAACCTTCGGCCCAAAACCCTCTGTCATTTTTTTAGATCCACTAGCAAAGATTGTAGCTAAAGTCCTTCCATGAAATGAGTTCTTAATACATAAGATTCTATTTTTGTTTGGTTTGCCGATAGAATAAAAATATTTTCTTGCAACTTTAACCGAGGCTTCTGTTGCTTCTGCCCCGCTATTTTGAAACATAACAAAATCAGCAAAAGTTTTTTGTGTCAATCTCTTTGCAAGTTTTTCTCCTTCGGGAATTATAAATGCATTTGAAGTATGCCAAACTTTTTTTGATTGTGTATTAATTGCTTTTACTAAGTTTGAATTAGCATGTCCCAAAGAATTGACGGCTATGCCTTGTACAAAATCTAAATATTTTGCTCCATTTGTCGAATATAAAAAACTCCCCCTTCCCTTTTTAAAAGCTATTTTTCTTCTGTTATAATTTTTAACTAAAGCACTCATTTTAAATTTATGATTTAATTTTATATCCTCTTTTATAAAGATAGAAAGCTATAAACCACATAACTATTGATAATAAAATTAAGTAAATTAAACCAAAACTAATTGATCCGTCTGACTGTCCTAAGAAACCATATCTAAATCCATCTATCATATAGAAAAATGGATTAATTAGGCTTATTTTTTTAAATAACAAAGGTAGTCTGTCAATTGAGTAAAATACACCACTTAAAAAAGATAAAGGAGTTATTACAAAATTAGTGATGGTAGCAGTATGGTCAAACTTTTCTGCCCATAAACCAGTTATAAAACCCAAAGAGCCAAGAATAAAAGAACTTAAAAAACCAAAAATGAATATAAAAAAAAAATTATAAAAATTAATATCTATTATTAAAGAAAAAACTATAATTGATATGACTGCGATAACGAAACTTCTTGTTATAGCTGCAAAAATTATAGCTAAAGATACTTCTAAAGCTGATAATGGAGCATACAACATGTCTACAATATTTCCTTGCATTTTTGAAATCATTAGTGAGCTTACAGAATGACTAAAAGACTGTCCTATTAAACTCATAATAATTAATCCGGGAGCAAGAAAATTAATAAATGAATAACCTAACACTTCCCCTCTATCATTTCCTAAAGCCAATGATAGTACTGAAAGAAATAAGAGACTAGAAACTAACGGTGACAATAACGTTTGTGCCCAAACAACAAAAAATCTATTCACCTCTTTGTTGTATAAATTAAATGCTCCAACCCAATTAATTAAACCAAATCTTCTTACGCCAATTTTGTATTTATTTTGTAATTCAACCATGAGTGATAATTCATATAGTTTTTTTTTTAATTTTGTTAATAAAACATAATTTTAACTTGTAATTTATTCATTGATATGAGTAACTCTATATAGTAATAGATTATTTTTATAACACAAAATGTAGTATTTATGAGTTGGACAGAAGAAAAGGTCAAGAAATTGAAAGAATTGTGGGGTTCTGGTAAAACTGCAAGTCAAATTGCTGAGATAATAGGAGGATTGTCTAGAAATGCTATAATCGGAAAAGCACATAGGTTAAATTTATCTGCGAAAATAAAAACAAGATCTTCCTCTTCTGGTCAAAATAATCTTAAGTCTAATAATCAAGAAACTAACGTTCAAAAAAGAGGAAGAAGAAGTAAGTTCAAGTCAATAATAATTGAAAAGGATTTTCCAGGTGAAAATCCAAAACAATTGCTAGAACTCGAGCATGGTTTACACTGCAAATACCCTATTGGTCATCCAAATGAGAAAAATTTTTACTTTTGTGGAAGAAAACCTTTAAAAGACTTTTCATACTGTAAGTTACATTTACTTTATTGCTATCAATCTAAGGATAAAAAAGAAAATATTATTGAAAAAGATTCCGAAAAACTACCAAGCTTTATTACAAAAAAAATTAAATCTGCATAATTTTTATTTGTCTACAAATCATTTTTTAAATTTATATACACTTCAACTTGCTTAGATATTTAAGTATCTTCTTTATCTATTTTTTTATTTTTTTTCTTTGCATCTATTCCACGATTTATAGCTTTTGCTGCTAAATATATTACGAAAAACAATATTAAAAATACTAAAATATAAATAATATTAATAATCATAAATATTTATTTTTTTTTATCTTTCACGGAAAACTTACCTCCAGTGCGCCAATTAAAACTATATAATTTAACTGTTTCTTCAAATAATAGCTTGCTAGGACATCCGATATCAAAATTTGTAGTACTACCTTCTGATTTAATATTTGGGTATTTTAATAAACAAAGTTGATCAATTGTTAACAAAGGGTTAGGAAATAGTTGAAAAAAAAAAGCAGAAATTTTTGCCAATATTAATGGCATAGGCATTAAAATTCTTTTTTTATCCGTGCATCTCAGTAATATTTTTATAATTTCTTCAAAAGATAAAACTTCAGGCCCTAAAGCTTCTATTTTTTTTGAAAATATTTCATTTGAAATTACATGAAATATAATTTCAGCAACTTCTGAGGCGTGTATCGGTGTAAACTTTGTTTTGCCACCATAGTAAAGAGGAAATAGTGGAAGCAAACTTAATAGATTCATAAATCTAGTTGTAAAAGTATCATCTACTGAAAAAACTACTGATGGTTTTATAATTGTAGCTTTAGGAAAATTTTCCTTAATTATTTTTTCACCATTTACTTTACTTTGAGCATATTTACTGTCAGTAGCTTTTTCGATTCCTAAAGCACTTACATGAACAAACTGATTTATTTTATATTCATTGCAAATTTTTGAAATTAAATAAGGAAAATTAGTATGAATATTTTCAAAAGAATTTGCTTTATTAGTTTCTACCAAGATCCCTATTAAATTGATAACTATGTCAGATTGACTAATTAAATCTCTTAATTTTTTTTCATCAAATATACTTCCTTCGACTATTGACAAATATCCAGCATTCGCCAAAGGCTTTAAACGATATGCTTTTTGATGTGTATTGCGGGTTAGTACGGTCAAAGAATAATTTTTCGATAGTCGTCTTATTAAATAAAGGCCCAATTGGCCACTACCGCCAAAAATTAAAACTTTTTTCATAGCAATCTAAAAATAGACATTTTTGTTATGTCTTTATATATATAAATTAAATATGAATAATAACATCAAAATTTTTGAAGATGATCTTCCCGCTGAAATTGATTTATCTAATGAAAAATTTATAGGTATTGATTGTGAAGCACTTGGTCTAACACTTGGTAGAGACCCTCTAACATTAATTCAACTAGGACTTCAAACAAAAAAATTTTATTTAATAAAGCTTAATAGAAAAACTTATAATGCGCCAAATTTGATTAAACTTTTATCAAATAATTCAATACAATTTTTAATGCACTATGCTAGACAAGATTTGCTATGGTTAAAACATCATTTAAAGGTAGAACCAAGAAATATTTTCTGCACAAAGGTAGCCTCGAAAATAGCCCGAACAGCAAGTTCATCTCATGGTTATAAAGATTTGGTAAAAGAATTATGTGGAAAAGATATTTCAAAAAAAGAACAACAAAGTGACTGGGGAGATCCTAATCTATCAGAAAAACAAATCAATTATGCTGCTCAAGATACCGAATATTTGTTTGAAATAAAAGATAAACTATCTGGAATGCTCAAAAGAGAAAAAAGAATTGATCTTTTTGAAAAATGCATGAAAGTTATTCCTATATTGGTAGATATAGAAATATCAGGATACAAAATGGAAATACTAGAACATTAAAAAATTAATGAAAAAAAATAGTTATAAAAAAATTGCAAGAAATGTTATAGATCTTGAAATACAAGCTTTAAAAAAACTAAAAAAATCAATTAATAATTCTTTTGATCAAGCAGTTAATTCAATAGTAAAATGCCAATCAAAAGTAATCCTTTGCGGAGTTGGAAAAAGTTTTTTAATTGCATCAAAAATCTCAGCAACATTTTCATCAGTTGGATGTCCGTCCTTTGCACTGGCAGCTAACGATTGTGCGCATGGAGATCTTGGAAGTATATCTAAAAAAGATGTCTTGATTTTGTTTAGTAATTCTGGGGAGACTCAAGAGTTAAGACCAGTGATTCAATATGCTAACCGAAACAAAATAACAATAATTGGAATTGTATCGAAAAAAAATTCTCTTTTATATAAATCATCTGACATAAAACTTTTTATACCTGAAGTTAAAGAAGCTGGATTAGGAATAGTACCAACAAGTAGTACCTGTGAGCAACTTGCAATCGGAGATTGTTTGGCTGTCGCAGCTTTAATAAAAAAAGGTTTTAATAAAAAAAACTTTAAGACTCTTCACCCAAAAGGTTCTCTCGGGGCTCAATTAAAAACTGCAGAAGATTTAATGATAATCAAAAAAGGAATTCCTTTTATAAGCGAAAAGGCAGATATGAAGAATGCTCTTAATTTAATTACAAAAAAAAAACTTGGTGTATTAATAGCAATTAATAGTAAAAAATTTACTACTGGAATTATAACTGATGGACAAATTAGAAGATCTAGTCAAAAAAATAATAACTTGAAAAAACTTTTAGTCAAAAATATTATGACTAAAAATCCTATAAGTATTGATAAAGATACACTGGCATCAAAAAGTTTATCTATAATGTCTGAAAAAAAAATAACTAGTTTATGTGTTCATAAAAATAATAATAAAAAAAAAACAATTGGATTATTACATATACACAACATAATTAGTGCCAATATTCAATAAATGAACAAAAAAACTGTAGTACAATTATCTTTACTATTAACAATTGGTTTTATTTTTTTAGTAATATTTTTTAAATACTTTAACAAAAATGAGGATACCAGAAAGACAAATATACCAGAAAAAAAAATTTCTGAAGTAGCAAAAGAAGGTTCGAATATAATAAATGATATAAACTATTTATCTAAGGACAATGTTGGAAATGAGTACAATATTAAAGCAGAAACTGGTGAAATTAGTAATAAAAAACCAGATATAATATTATTAAAAAATGTAAGTGCTAAAATAAGCATTGTTGGGTCTGAAGATGTTTACATTATTTCAGATTTTGCAGAGTATAACAGTAAAAATTACGATACAAATTTTTATAAGAATATAAGAGTTAAATATACTGAACATAAAATTAATTGTGAATATTTAGACCTTTCGTTTAATAAAAATCTAGCAATACTCTACGAAGATATAGTTTATAAAAGTTCTCAAAGTAAACTTTTAGCAGATAGATTGGAAATTGACTTAATTACAAAAAACTCTAAAATTTCCATGAAAGATAAAAAAGAAAAAATTAAGATAGTTTATAAAAAGTAAAATGGCGATTATTAAAAAATTTAGAATAAAAAGTTTTAAAAAAAGTGCTCCATTAATATACTTTAATAAAATTTCTATATCTTTTGGAAAAAGACAGATATTAGACGATGTAAGTTTCAAAGTTAATCCTGGTGAAATATTGGGCCTTCTTGGACCAAATGGTGCAGGCAAAAGTACAATCTTTAATATTCTGACTGGTTTATTAAAGCCAGATCATGGAAAGATTGTATTTGAAGCAAATGATGCAACCAATTACCCTATTTACCTTAGAACAAGAAAATTTAAAATTGGTTACGTTCCTCAGTATGGAGGATTTTTTAATGACTTAACATTAAAAGAAAACTTAGAAGCCATAGCTGAAATATTAATAGAGAATAAAAATAATAGGATTAGTAAAGTAAACGAACTAATTGCAAAATTTGAACTGGATAACGTTAGGGAAGTTAAAGCTAAATTTTTATCAGGAGGACAGCGAAGAAAACTAGTGATTTGTATGGCTTTATTAGGGGACCCAAAAATTTTACTTTGTGATGAAATTTTTGCAGCGTTGGATGTGCTTACTATTCAAATGTTAAAAGAAATTTTGGTAACATTGCAAAACGAAAAGCCAAAAATGTGTATAATAATTTGTGAACATCAAGCTAGAGAACTTTTGTCGGTTGTTGATCGTGCAATGATTTTATCTAACACCAAAATTATAGCCCAAGGAACACCATCTCAACTAATAAATAATCAAAGTGCTCGTAACGCGTATTTTGGTGAATTTTTTAAATTTAATTAAAATATTAAATGCCAAAATATGCAATAATAAAAAATAAAATTAATCCGTTTAACAAAGTAATTAAAGTCCCAGGAGATAAATCTATCTCGATTAGATTTATATTGATGGGGGCAATGGCACTTGGTAGATCGAGAGCTTATGGACTATTGGATAGTCAAGACTGTAATGCTGCCATTAAAGCTATAAGTAAGCTGGGAGTTAAAGTTTATAAAAAAAATAATTATACAGAAATAGAAGGCCAAGGTTTAAATGGTTTTTCATTCAAAAATAAAACTAAAATTAATTGTGAGAATTCTGGAACTTTAATGAGATTAATTGCAAGTTTGGTTTGTAGATCTAGTAAATCAATAATATTAAAAGGTGATTATAGTTTATCCCAACGACCCGTGAGAATTATAGAGCCACTAAATCTCTTTGGAGTTAATGTAAAATCAAATAAAAATAAATTACCAATTGAAATAACTGGTACTGATTTCTTAAGACCAATTAAATTTAAGGAGCCAAAAGGTTCAGCGCAAATAAAATCTTTATGTCTACTTTCAGCCTTAAATACTCCAAAGGATTCGATTTCAACGATAATTTCTAAACGCTGCAGAGACCATACGGAAAAATTATTTAAATATCTTGAGATTCCAATTAAAATCAAAAAAAATAGAAACTTTGATTTCATTGAGATAAAAGGTGGTCATCAATATTCTGGATTTACTCAAGAAATACCCGGAGATATATCCAGTGCATCATTTTTTATTTGTCTAACTTTGCTATCGAAAAATTCCAGTATTATTATTAAAAATGTCAATATTAATAAAACTAGAACTGGAATAATTGATTTAGTTAAAATGATGTGCTCCTCCTCAATAAAGATACTAAATAAGAATATAAAAAATGGAGAAGAAATTGCAGATATCTATGTAAAAAGTGCAAAAAAACTTAAAGCAATAAAACCAAACTCATCATTTAATAGTAGAACAATAGATGAATTTCCACTAATTTTTCTCATGTGTGCTAAGGCAAAAGGAGTGTCTTCAATAAAAAAAATTGGAGAAATGCGCTTAAAAGAAAGTGATAGAATTAAAGTTTGTGCAAGCTTTCTACGACAAATTGGAATTAAGGTCTTAGAAAAAAAGGATAGTTTAAAAATTTATGGTAATCCGAATTTAAATTTAAATAAAAAACTAATTGTTAAAGATTTTATGAAAGATCATAGAATATTTATGATGGCATGCGTAGCTGCTCTCACTTTGGGAGGAAGTTGGAAAATCAACAATAAAGATTGTTTTAAAACATCTTTTCCATCATTTTTAAATTTGATGAAAAAACTTGGAGCAAAAATTAATTGAGAAAAGCGAAAAAAATTATAACTGTTGCCATAGATTCTCCTGCAGCCGCAGGTGCAGGCACACAAGCAAAATTAATTGCTGAACATTATAATCTTTATTACGTAGATACAGGAAAAATTTATAGAATAATTGGCTTACTTAGATTAAAGAATCCTAAAAAATTTTCCTATTCTTTGGTGAAAAAAAAAATGCAAAATATAAAGATAAAAGATTTAGAATTAAAAAATTTACTTTCAGACGAAGTTGCAATTTCAGCCTCAATTGTAGCTAAAAATAAGAATATAAGAAACATAGTGCATAAATTTCAAAAAAAGTGTGCTTATTATCCTCCCTCAAAATATGCTGGTTCCGTTCTTGATGGTAGGGACATAATTACTGTTCAGGTTAAAGATGCAATGTTTAAATTTTTTATCACAGCAGACATTAAAGTAAGGGCCAGAAGAAGATTTAATGAATATAAAAGCCTAAAAAAAAAAATTACTTATAATGAAGTGCTAAAAAACCTAAGAAAAAGGGATAAATCTGACCGTAATCGAAGGTACGGGCCGCTAAAAAAAACAAAAGATTCGATATTGATTAATACTAGTAAACTTAGTAGAAAACGATGCTTTAAAAAAATAAAAGCAATTATGGATAGGAAACTTAATAATTAATGGAAATTTATAAAGATCTTACGTCAGCTGCATCTCAAGAATTTGAAAAATTACTTAATAGCCAACTTTCTAAAACAAAAAATTTAGTAGAAGGTAAAATTATAGAGGGTAAGATTACTAAAACTACTGAAAAATTTGTTTTTCTTTTTATTGAAGGATTAAAGAGTGAACCAATGTTGGATATTAATGAACTTAAAAGCATGGGTATGGCTGATAAGGTAAAAGTTGGTGAAAAAATTCCTGTATTATTAGAAAGAATAGAAGATAGAAATGGTGAAGTATTAGTATCCGCGTCTAAAGCACAAAAGATTAAAGGATGGGATAAATTAGTTAATGCATATGAAAAAAACGAACCTATAAAAGGAAAGATTACATCAAAATGCAAAGGTGGAGTTATTGTTGAACATATGGAAACTGGCTCTTTAATGTTTTGTCCTGGCTCACAAATTTCTGACAAACCACTAAAAGATATTTCTCATTTGATGAATGAACCGCTTACATTTGCTCTAATAAAACTTGATAAAATAAGAGGTAATGCATGTGTTTCTAGAAGACAGATTATCACCCATAACAAAAAAGGAGATAAAGCAAAAATAATCGAAAAATATAAAGTAGGCGATGTAATTAAAAATGCGGTTGTAAAAGGCTATAGTTCTTTTGGATGTTTTTTTGATGTTAATTCGGAGCTTGATGTATTAGTGCATCTGCAGGAGATAAGTTATTCAAGAGTTAATCACCCTGATGAAATATTTAATATTGGAGAGAAACACGATTTATTGGTTATAACAGTTGATAAAGAAAAATTGCAGGTAGGTTGTTCAATAAAACAACTTTCGCCCGATCCATTTGAACATATTTCAAATTATGAACTTAATAAAAAGTATAAGGTAAAAGTTGTAAAATTAATGGATTTTGGTGCATTTTGTGAATTAGAGCCTGGACTAAGCACACTATTACATTCAAGTGAATTAAGTTGGACTAAAAAAAATCCTTCGGCTAAAAAGATGTTTAAAGTAGGTGATGAAATAGATTGTGTTATTACAGAAATAGATAAAGAAAAAAGAAGAGTAGCTATCTCACATAGACTAACTACGGAAAACCCTTACAAAGTTTTAGAACAGAAATATAAAGTTGGAAGCGAAATTGAAGGTGTTGTAAATAGTTTAAACGAATATGCATTATACATAAAATTTAGCGATATTGATATTGAAGGCTTTTTACATTGTAATGACCTAACTTATATTTCCAATCCAGAGGAAGAACTTAAAAAATATAAAAAAGGGGATAAATTAAAAGTTAAAATTTTAGAAATTAAAGTAGACCAACAAAAAGTTAGGGTGGGTTTAAAACAAACAAAAAAAGACCCTATAAGCTGGTTTGAAAACAAAAAAGTAAATGAAGCTATCACAGTAAAAGTCATATCATCCGATAATAAAGGTCTAATGGTAAATCCTGAAGGTTGTGAAATGAATTTTATTATTAAGAAATCACAAATCGCTATAAGTGCAGCCGATGCAAGACCATCAAGGTTTGTTGGTGGAGAAAGAATAGATGCAGCTATAGCAGAGCTAGATATTAATAAAAGAAAAGTAACTTTAAGCATAAAACTTCTTGAAGAATTGCAAAATAAAGAGGCAGTATCTAAGTTTGGATCAGAAGCATCTGGAAAAAACCTTCCATTTTCTTCGCTATCAGATAAACTTAAAAAGAAAACAGAGGAATAGTAAGCATAATTAGTGATTGTTAAATCAAAGCTTTTAAAACAAATTTCAAATAACTATCCAAATTTTTTAAAAAAAGACTTAGAAAAATTTATAAATATTTTTTTAAATGAAATAAAGGAATCGCTAAAAAGAGGAGAAAGAGTTGAATTAAGAGGTTTTGGCATTTGGTCAACACATTTACAAAAAGCCAGAATATCAAGAAATCCAAAAACTGGTGAGAAAGTACATACTTCGCAGAAAAAAACTATTCACTTTAAAATGTCTAAAGAATTATTTAATAAATTAAACTATGAAAAATAAAAAAATCTTTATAGCGTGTGACACCAAAAGCATTATAAAAGTAAAAAAAATAATTAAGGAAACTCGAACTAATAAAATAAAGGTTGGCTATAAGTTTGGAATAGAATTTTTTAATTCGAAAAATGGAAGATCATTTATTTCTAAAATAAAAAATAAAATTATTTTTGCAGATTTAAAGTTGCATGATATTCCAAATACATGTGTTTCTGCAATAAAGTCTATTAGGGATTTAAAAATCAACTATTTAACAATCCATATTAGCTCAGGAATAAATGCATTGAAAGCATCAAAAAAAGCCTGTGGTAAAATAAAGCTCATTGGTGTTACAACCTTAACATCATTTGATAACAAAAGTGTTAAAGAAATTGGATATAATAAAAATTTGAAAGAACTAGTTATACATCAAGCAAAAATTGCAGCTAAAGCAAAACTTGATGGTATAGTGTGCAGTCCTCATGAAACAAAATATCTGAAAAAAGTTTTTAAAAAAGAAATAATAAATCCTGGAATAAGACTCAATTCTGATATTAATGACCAAAAAAGAGTTATGACACCAAAGCAGGCTTTTAAAAATGGAAGTAATTGGCTTGTGATTGGGAGGCCAATTACAAAAGGAAATATAAAAAATAATTTTGAAAAATTAATTAGCAATCTTGATAAATAATGGACTCAAAAATATGTGGTATTAAAGACCATGCTACCTTAAGTTATATAATAAATCACTATCATCCCCCAAAATTTATTGGTTTTATAGTTAACTATAAAAAATCGAAAAGATATATTGAATTTAATAAATTAAAAAAATTAGTTGATATAAAAAAAAAAGATATAAATTTTGTTGCAGTATTAGTAAATCCTGACGAAGAGATTTTAGAAAAAATAAAAAACTTAAATTTTGACTATTATCAGCTATATGATGTTAGCCCTGATAAAACAAAATTTATAAAAGAAAAATATAATAAAAAAATCATTTCAAGCTTAACTATTCAGAATAAAAAAGATGTTAATAGGTATAAAGAATATGAGTTAATAGCTGATATAATATTATTTGATAGCAAGGGATATGAAAAATCAATTGGATTTAACCATAAGATGCTAAATATAGTACCAAGAAATATTAGAAAGATGTTGGCAGGCAATATTCAGTTTAACGATAAACTTGATAAATATTCTAAAATAGCTGATATTATTGATATTTCAGGAAGTCTTGAAACGTCAGGAAAAAAAGATATTTCAAAGATAAATTTTTTTTTGGAAAATATTAATAAATTAAAAAATGAAAATTAAAAAAAAATACCTCTAATAGATCAACATGATCAATACGGTTTTTGGGGGGGGAAATATGGTGGAAGTTTTATACCCGAAACATTAAAAAAACCTGTAGACGATCTTACAAAAACATTCGAAAAACTTAGAAAAAATAATAGTTTTTTACAAAAAAGAGATTATTATTTTAAAAATTACATTGGTTCACCTACTCCCTTTATTAAGTTAGATAATCTATCTAAATACTTAGGAGGTGCTCAGATATGGACAAAAATCGTGTCTGAAGCAAATGGTGGTGCTCATAAAATTTATAATGCAACAGTTCATGCTTTAATTTGTAAAAGTATGGGAAAAAAATATATTGTTGGAGACACTGGGGCTGGATATGCTGGAAAAATGTTAAGCATGGCCGCAAAAAAATTTGGTCTTAAATGTAAGATTTTTATGGGAGCCAAAGATATTAAAAGACAAAAACCTAATTGTGATGCTATTAGAAAAAATGGTGCAGAAATAGTTCCAGTTTATACTGGAAGTCAAACGCTAGTTGATGCGGTTAGTGAATGCATGAGATATTGGGTATCAAATTGTGATACAACTCATATGTGTGTAGGATCAACAGTTGGACCTAATATTTTTGTTAAAATATGTGGATGGAGTACATCACAAATTTCCAGGGAACTTTTAGTTCAAATAAAACAAGAATTTGGATCAATACCAAAAAAAATAAAATTATTAAATTGTGTAGGAGGAGGTTCGTCAAGTTTTGGATTTTGGAATGAATTTATGGATTATGATAAAAAACAAGTTGAGTTTATTGGTGTTGAAGCTGGTGGACCAAAAAAAAGCAAAAGACACGCTGCTCCTTTGACGTATGGATCTAAAATTGGAATTTTGCATGGTGCAGCTCAGTATGTAAATCAAAACGCTGAGGGACAAATAGAAGAAACAGAATCGATTAGCGCAGGATTAGATTACCCCGGCGTATCTCCCCTACATTGTTTTCTGAAAGATACTAAAAGAGCTAGATATACTGCTGCAACTGATGAAGAAGCTTTAAATGCTTATCAAATAGTTACTAAATACGAAAATTTAAATCCAAGTTTAGAACCTAGTCACGCTTTTGCTGAAGCGATAAAAATAGCACCTAAGTTAAGTAAAGAAGTTATAATTTGTGTTAACAGTTGTGGAGATGCACATAAAGATCGCGATATCCTAAAACAAAGATTGGGTAAATAAAAATGGCTATATCGCAAATTAGTTTGGCCTTTAAAAAAAGTAAAAAGGAAAAAAGACCAGCCTTAATAACTTATACGGTTGCTGGAGATAATACAAAACAAAAATCTCTTGAAATATTAAAATCTATTTCTCAATATGTTGACATTTGCGAATTAGGTTTTCCACACAATACACCTATTGGAGACGGTGGCCAGATTCAAACATCTTCCTACAGGGCAATAAATAATGGAATAAAAATGAAAGATATTTTTGAAATTGTACAAAAATATAAAAAAATTAAAAATTCTAAACCTATTATTTTAATGGGTTATTATAATATGATATATCAATATGGTATAAACATATTTTTAAAAAAATGTAAAAAAGTTGGAGTTGATGGTTTGATAGTAGTAGATCTTCCTTGGCCAGAAAATAAAAAATTTTCAACAAAATGTAAAAAAAATTCTGTTAGCTTTATACAGCTATTATCACCAACAACATCAAAAGAAAGATTAGTAAAAATAATAAAAGATTCTCATGAAATGATTTATTACATTAGCATGTTATCAACAACAGGAGGTAAATTAAAAAATTCACCAAAACAAATATTAAAAAACTATCACAAAGTTAAAAAATTAAATAAAAATAAAAATTGCGTAATTGGCTTCGGTATCACAGGAAAAACAATTTCAAAATTTAAATCTGCTGACGGATTGGTTGTCGGAAGTCAAATATGTAAAGAAATTAGTAAAAGCTTAGTAAAAAGACAAAATCCTGTCACAAATGTGAGCAATATGGTAAAAAAACTTAAGAGCAAAATTCAATGAATTGGATAACAAAAGTTTTAAAATTTGGTGAAAAAATTAAAACTGCAATAAAAAAAAGACCGAGCAAAGAAGAGATTGAAAATAGCAATTGGACAACTTGTTGCAAAGGTCCAGTTTTAAAAAAAGAATTAGAAGAAAATTTATGGGTTTGTGAAGCTTGTAATAAACATCATAGAATAAACTGTAGACAAAGATTTGATGTTGTCTTTGGTAAAAATAATTATGAAATCTTAAAAACTCCAGTTCCTCACGATGATCCTTTAAATTGGGAAGATTCAAAACCTTACAAAGAAAGATTAAAATCTGCGAGAAAAAAGACTGGCCAAGAATGTGCCGTTATGATCGTTAAAACGAAAATTAAAAATATAAATATAACAGCTGGCGCATTTGATTTTGCTTTTATAGGTGGTTCTGTTGGAGCTGCTGAAGGTGAAGCAATAATATATGGTATTCAACATGCCATTGATAATAAACAACCGTTTATTTTATTTACTGCGTCGGGTGGAATGCGAATGTTTGAGTCTCTTATTGCTCTATCTCAAATGACAAGAGTAACTTTAGCTATAAATGAACTTAAAAAAAATAATTTACCCTATTTAGTTATCCTTACCGATCCAACCGCAGGTGGAACGACTGCATCATTTGGAATGTTAGGGGACATTACCTTTGCTGAACCTGGAGCTATAGTAGCATTTGCTGGAAAAAGAGTAATACAAGCTACAGTCAAAGAAGAACTTCCTTCAGATTTTCAAACTAGTGAATATGTTGAACAAAAATGTGGATTTATTGACTCTGTAATAGAAAGAAAAGATCTTAGAGAAAAAATCAGCTCTATTTTGTCAATATTGCTAAAGAAAAATTCTGATATAAATTCAGAATTAAATGAAACTTCAAAAAACACTAACACGCTTACAAAAGCTGCATCCTAAAGAAATAGATTTAAGTTTAGAAAGAGTAAAAAATCTATGTAAAAAACTTGGCAATCCTCAAGATAAAGTTGATTGTATTCAAGTTGCAGGTACGAACGGAAAATATTCAACGATTCAGGCAATAAGAGCAATTTTAAAAGAAAAGAATATTAAGTGTAATATATACACTAGTCCTCATATACAAAAAATTAATGAAAGATTTATTTATAATGATAAAGAAATTGAGGATCAACAATTAACAAAATTATTAAATGAAGTTGAGGAAGTTAATGCAGGAGAAAAAATTACTTATTTTGAAATTTTAACAGCTGCTTTTTTTTATGGATGTAAAAATTACAGTAACAATTTAACAATCTGTGAGTTTGGTCTTTTTGCAAAATTTGATGCAGTAAATATTTTAAATAAAAATTTAGCAACTGTTATTACAGCAATTGGGTTAGATCATTTAGATTGGTTACCAAAAAATGAGAGAACAATTGACAAAATAATATTCGAAAAGACATCTTCATTATTAAACTCTAAAATAATTGTTTCAAAACAAACAAATAATCAAATTTTAAAAAAAATAAAAAAAACCCTTAATTATAATAAGTCTAAAAAAATATTTTTTAACGATTTGTTCTCCTATACGCTGGCAGAAAATAATTTTTTTTATTATGAAGATGAATATGGTAGCTTAAAGCTTCCATTTCCCAATTTATATGGTGATTTTCAATTAAATAATGTTGCAACAGCAATAGCTACTATTAGAAATATCGATAAAATTAAAATTTCAGCAGAAAATATAAAAAACGGTATTACAAAAATAAAAAGTATTGCAAGATTTCAAGAGATCAAAAATGGTAAATTGAAAAACTTATGCAAAGAAAATAGATTATTTATTGATGGATCTCACAATCCACTTGGAGCGAAAGCTATAACAGATTATCTAAATACACTTAATTCGAATAAACATATAATTATCGGAATGATGGCCAATAAAGAGCATAAAAAATATGTCGATTTATTTAGAAATAAAGTTAGTTCAATAACAACTGTTGATATTCCAAATCACTCAAATGCAATAAATGGTGAAGATTTAAAAAATAAAATTAAGAACTTTAATAATGTTAAATACAAAAAAACTATTAAAGAAGCCTTAAAAACATTAAAACTTCAAAGTGGTGATATAATTTTAATTACTGGATCACTATATCTTGCTGGAGAAGTTTTAAATTTAAATTAAAGATTTTCTTTTAAAAAATCTCTCATTTGTTGTTCTGGAAGACCACCAACTTTTCTTGCAACTTCTTCG